>ERZ1643251.31-NODE-31-length-282770-cov-266.002936_pt1 | contig 282770 bp, 266 predicted proteins | sample MGYA00579261_ERZ1643251 | MGnify/ENA primary metagenome ERZ1643251 (study PRJEB29033, sample SAMEA4952267) | chicken gut metagenome | biome: Broiler Chicken; feature: Gastrointestinal Tract; material: Caecum | place: Ireland | collected 2018 | study: Broiler... | reverse complement strand
AAAGTGCTAAAAAATATTCAATAAATATATATTATTGAAATATTTCTTAATAATTCAATAAAAAATGTTTAAAAACTCTATACAGGGGGAATGTGTTTATTTTTTTGTTATAATTTTCCATTATGGATGTGTATCAGAAAGCTTTAAATATATTAGAATGGAATACTCTTCTTGAAAATCTCAAGGGTTTTGCCTCATCAGAAAGAGGCAAACAAAAATGTCTTGAAGCTCCTTTATATAGTGATATAAGCAGAATAAAAGAAGAACAGACTCTTACGACGGAAGCACGCAGACTGCTTGATTTACTTTTATACCCGCCTTTTGACGGAATATATGATATTGAAGAAGCAATCAATTCGCTGAATGCAACAATTTGTCTCGGAGGAGAAGAGCTTGTTTCTATAGGAAAAACCATCAGGGCGTCACGTCTTTTGAAGTCTTTTCTTTCTGGTAACTCTTCTGAAACGCCGTTATTGAGCAAGATTGCCGCAGTGTTATTTGAAAATAAAGAACTTGAAGAAAATATTCTCTCAAAATTTGATGAAAATATGCAGATGAAAGAAGATGCAACTCCAGAGTTGAGGGATTTATACAGGAGTTTGAGAGCGCAGAATGCAAATTTGAAAAACAAACTCAATGATATTATATCTTCTTCCATTTCGAAATATTTACAGGAGCAGACTTTTACCATGCGTGATGATAGATATGTTCTGCCTGTTAAAGTTGAAAACAAAGCTCATGTAAAAGGGATTGTTCATGACGTTTCTTCAAGCGGCTCAACAGTGTTCATCGAACCGCAGGAACTTGTTGCCTTGAACAATTTGATAAAAGAAACAGAAATAAGTATCAATGCGGAAATAACACGTGTGCTCACACGGCTTACTTCTGATGTGGCTGTTTTCAGGGCGGATATTTTATCAACGGTTGATGTTCTTGCACGTCTTGATTTTATTTTTGCTCGTGCCCGTTTCAGCATAAAACTGAAAGCCGTTGAGCCGGTTGTAAATAATGAGAGCTTTATTAATCTTAAATCTGTTAAGCATCCTATTTTGATGGGTGTTATAGATGAAGTTGTTCCAAATGATATTTCTATCGGGAAGAATTTCAACACGCTGATTATCACGGGGTCAAACACGGGAGGCAAGACTGTAACCCTCAAAACCATCGGTCTAAGTGTTTTGATGACACGTGCAGGAATGCATATTCCTGCTATAGAAGCCAGTGTATATCCTTTCAGAAAAGTATTTGCCGATATCGGAGATGAACAGAGCGTTATTCAGAGTTTATCGACATTTTCTGGACACATTAAAAACATAAAAGAAATTGTTGAGAATGCTGATGAGTCAAGTCTTGTTATACTTGATGAACTCGGTGCAGGTACTGACCCCGCTGAAGGCTCAGCTCTTGCGCAGGCTATATTGGAATTTCTCTCTCGCAAAAGATGCCGTACCATAATCAGTACGCACTACGGAGAGTTGAAGACGCTTGCTTTTACAAAAGAAGGATTTGAGAATGCATGCGTTGAGTTTGATTCAAAAACTCTTTCTCCAACTTATAAACTAATTACAGGCATGCCCGGAAAAAGTAACGCGCTTGATATTGCGAAGAATCTTGGGTTAGGGTATGAGATTATAAATTATGCCAAAGATATTCATTTCAACATAAAAGATTCAACGGCATCGGTGCTTGAAGGGCTGCAAAAAATTCAAAACGAGCTGAATGAAAAGAATAAAGAGGCAGAAATTCTAAGGAAAGAGGCAGAAGAGTTAAAAATTTCTTATGAGAAGAAGCTTGCTGAGTTATCAGAAAGCAAGAAGAAGACGCTGAGTGCATACAAGAAAAAATTCAGTGCTGAACTTGAATCTGCAAGACAGGAGATAAAAGACACTCTGAAAGAAATATATAAAACAAAGAGTGAAAAACTTATCAGAAGGGCTTCAAACAGGATTAACGATACAGAAGCAACGATTAGGGACGAATTTGCAGAGGCGCAGGAGGAGTTCAATCCTACTTATCAAAAAATTGACTTATCTGAGCTTAAGAAAGGCGATACCATATTGATAAAAGGATTGAATCAGACGGCTGTTGTTCTTGAACTTCCTGATAAAAACGGAAACATACAGGTGCAGATGGGCTTAATCAAAACCACCGTGAAGGCAGATAAGATAGCATTTACAAACAAGAAAGCCGATGTATTTGAATCAAAGAAAAAAGGAGTTTCTCTTTCGAGGAAAGATGTTCCGAGAACGCTTGATTTAAGGGGATATCGTGTTGAAGACGCACTTGATGCGCTTGATAAATATCTTGATGATGCGTCTTATGCAGGATTGTACCAGGTATCTGTCATCCACGGGCATGGCACTGGGGCATTAAAAAAAGCGCTGAGAGATTATTTTTCGCAGTCTTTGTATGTTGCAAAATTCCGTCCGGGAGAGGATGGAGAAGGCGGCGACGGCGTCAGCATTTTGGATTTAAATTAGACGGTCTTTTCTGAATTGATAAGGAAGAAATTCAGAGAGTTTAAAAGTTACCGGCTCACAGTTTTCGTTTTCAAGAATAATTTCCATATCATGCGAACAAAATTCGCTCATCCACTGAAGACAAGCCCCGCAAGGATAACACATTTTGCTGTTAGGGCTTGAGATAGCAATTGCTTTTATGTTTCCTTTCTCTCCTGCTGCGATGGCTGTTGATATTGCATTTCTTTCAGCACACAGAGTTAAGCCGAAACTTGAATTTTCTACATTGCAGCCTGTATAGATTTTGTTGCTGTCAAATAATACCGCCGCACCTACACTAAAATGAGAATAAGGTACATAAGCGTTTGATGATGCAGAAACTGCCATATCAAATAGTTTTTTATTCATCAACTATCCTACTGAAACTGTCTGTTTGTTTTTTTCTTTAACCTGTTTTGATACTGCGTTTATAAGACCGACGAACAACGGATGAGGTCTTTCAGGACGTGATTTGAATTCAGGGTGGAACTGGCAGGCAACAAACCAGTCATTTTGAGGAATTTCTATCATCTCAACGAGTTTTTCGTCAGGTGACAATCCTGAGAATACAAGCCCTGCATCAGCAAGCTGTTGTCTGTATTTATTGTTAACTTCATATCTGTGTCTGTGGCGTTCGCTGATTATATCAGTTTTGTAAGCCTGGTAAGCTTTTGTTCCCGGTTTCAGATGGCATTCATAAGCACCGAGCCTCATTGTACCGCCGTAGCCGTCGATATTTTCCTGTTCGCTCATCAGAGCAATTACAGGATTTGGAGTGTTTTCGTTGAATTCTGTACTGTTAGCGTTTTCGATACCTGCAACATGTCTTGCAAATTCGATTACTGCACACTGCATACCGAGGCATAGACCGAGGTAGGGGATGTTGTTTTCTCTTGCATATTTGATTACGTTGACTTTACCTTCGATGCCTCTCATGCCAAAGCCTCCTGGAACAACAATTCCGTCGATGTCTTTAAGCATTTCTGCTGCTTTTTCTTCACTTGTACATTCTTCTGATGCCAGCCAGTGAAGTTCTATTTTTGCCTGTATAGCCGCCCCTGCGTGTTTGAGTGATTCAACAACAGAGATATATGCATCAGAGAGCTGGGTATATTTTCCGACAAGAGCGATTTTTAGAGTATGTGTCGGGTTGTTAATTTTATGCAGAAGTTCTTTCCAGTGTGTCAAGTCAGGTGTTCTGTTTTCGAGTCCGAATCGTTCGAGAATTTGTGATGCCAGATTTTGTTCTTCAAGAGCGATAGGAACTTCGTAGATAGAACTCAGGTCTTTACATTCTATTACTGATTTTGGTGCTACGTTTGTGAAAAGAGCAAGTTTTGATTTTTCAGTTTCCGGGATAGGTATTTGAGTTCTGCATACGAGGATATCTGGTTGGATACCGATGCTTCTGAGAGTATTGACGCTGTGTTGAGATGGTTTTGTTTTCAGCTCGCCGGTTGTGTTCAAATAAGGAAGAAGTGTTACATGGATAAATACAGTATTTTCAACACCTGCTTCAAATCTGAATTGTCTGATAGCTTCAACAAACGGAAGTCCTTCGATATCGCCGACCGTACCGCCTATTTCGCAGATAAGAAAATCAGGATTTGATTTTGCTGCCGCTCTGATTCTGCTTTTGATTTCGTTTGTTACATGCGGAATGGTTTGAACTGTTGCACCGAGGTAGTCGCCTCTTCTTTCTTTGTTGATAACATTGAGGTAGACGCTGCCTGAGGTTACGTTATTGTTTTTGCCGAGAACCGTATCCGTAAATCTTTCATAGTGACCGAGGTCAAGATCGGTTTCCGTCCCGTCGTCTGTAACAAATACTTCACCATGCTGAAAAGGGCTCATTGTTCCCGGGTCAACGTTGATGTAAGGGTCAAATTTTTGGATTGTTACCGTATATCCTCTTGCTGTCAATAATTTCCCCAAAGATGCCGCTACAATCCCCTTGCCCAGAGAGCTTACAACACCGCCTGTTACAAATACATATTTTGTTCCCATTTCACATAACCCTTCTTATTATTTTTTTATTTAATATTCTATTCTTCGTTGATTTTCGGCACTTTAAAGTATCCGTCTTCTTCTTCCGGAGCATTCGCAAGAAGATCCTGTTTTGAGATTTCATGCTCAACAATATCTTCTCTCATGACATTTCCGAGAGGATAAGGGTGAGCCATTGGTTCAACGCCTGTTGTATCAACTTCGTTGAGTTGATTCATATATTCTATTACGCTTGAGAGCTGGGAAGCGAATTTCACCTTTTCTTCCTCTGTCAGTTCAAGTCTTGCAAGCTGCGCAACATGTTCTACATCTTTTATGGTAATCAATTTCTTATCTCCGCAACAATAATATTCTTTATTTATTTGTACCATGCAAAAAACTTAAAAGCTAGGTAAGTTTAAGTTTTATTCTCAAAAATAACAAGTTGATTTCTTCCGTTATTTTTTGCTTCATAGAGTGCTTTATCCGCTTCTTCCTGGAAGTTTAGGTTATCTTTATCCGGTTCAAAGATGCTCAGCCCCATACTTACTGTAATGTGGAGTTCAAGAGAGCCTGTTTTGAATTTTTTATTTTCGATTTTTTTTCTGATTCTTTCTCCGACTTTTTTTGCTTCATCAATGTGTGTAAAAGGAAGAAGAATAACAAATTCTTCTCCTCCGTATCTTGCTGCGATGTCGTTTTCACGGATTTGTTTTGTTACGATATCCGCGATTTCTTTGAGAGCAAAATCCCCTACGGCATGTCCGTGGGTGTCATTTATTTTTTTGAAGAAGTCGATATCTGTCATCAGGCAGCAGAGGGTGGAGTTTGTTCTTTTTGAGGTGGCAATTTCCTGCTTAATACGTTTATCGAGCTGACCTCTGTTGTAGAGTCCTGTGAGAGAGTCTATAGTTGCATTTTTGAGAATTTCAGAGTAGACGTCGGCTTTATCCATAGTAACTGATGTTTGATAAGAAAGTTGTTCAAGGTAATTTTTGAGCGTATTTGATATTTTGAAGTAGTTACTATCGGCGATTATATAGCCAATGATTTGTTTGTCTACAATTAAAGGGAATATGCCTGTCATATCTTCGTTGATAAGGGTAACTTTCTGGCAGTTTTCCATATATGATTTTAGTTTTTCAAGTCTTTTGTTTGTGTAAGCTTTAGGCCATATGAGATGGAGATTGTGTTCTTCTTTTTTGAAAATATAAATCAGATGTTCCGGGACAAACTTGTCAAGAATTTCTCCTATAATCGGCATAATATAGTCAGGTTCATACTGATTTTCGATTACTTTTGCTATGCTTTTCATAGATTGATAGAAGTTGATGTTCATCTCCATTTTTTCGCTCAGCGAACAGCTTATGAGCCTTGCTGAAAACATAGAGGCAGCAATAATAAGTGTATTTAAAATTTTTGTTGTTATCGCAGAATTTGTTGTAATTTTCATCAGTCCGAATACAAGACCGTTTTCTGTAAGCGGGATATAGAGAATATTTTTTTGAGGAGCCTGTTTGAGATTTGTTTCTTTTTCCGAGAATTCATACATCTCGTTATTTAAAACAAAGTGATTCCTCTTAATTTTAAGAAAAACTTTATAATCAGGGCTGTCTTTTATAAGAAGACTTGATTCAAATCCTTTAAAAGTTTTGAGGTTGTTGTTAATTTCATCATAAAAAAAGAGTTCAAGATGAGGAGAAGAAAGAATTTCCGCTAAAATTTTGTCTGATTTTTGGAGCAGCAGGTCTGTTGAGTTATTTTCAGAAAGAATTTCTTCGAGTTGTTTTAGCAGGTTTATCATTTGAAGAATGAGTCCAAATTGCCTATTTTGTCAATTTCAAGATGAATTTCTTCTAGCAGCTCTAAGAGATCTTCATCGTCCAATTTTAAGTATAGCAAAGTTTCGACATCAAATAAATGTACATCAAAATCTTTTTCTTCCGTGATGATGTTTGAGAAGCTGTTAGCAAGATTTATTATCAGGGAGTGAGTATCTGGAGGTGAGTCTATAAGCGGGTAGTGGTGTTTTAGGAGTACTTGAGAAATAGATGAAGGCAGGTTCCAATGTTCTGCAAGGACATATGCTACTTCAGGGTGTGTAATTGCACAGAATTTTTCTTCATTCTCAAGAACTTCTTTCGGATCAAACTGGTTTTGTGTTGCGTTGTAGGCTTTCATGTAGTTATCGTGGTCATATTGTTCGAGTATTATTTTGCCTAAATCATGCAAAAGCCCCATACTGAAAATTTCTTCGTCTTTGAGGTTAAAGAGTTTTTTGCTGATTACCTGTCCTGATATTGCCGTAATCAGGCTGTGCCTCCAGAATTTATTGTAATCAAAGACTTTTTCGTCGCTGTTTTTGGGGGTAAAGATTCGATAGATACTTGCAGAGAGGAGGAGGCCTCTTATGGTGCTGTATCCGAGTATCGCAAGGGCATGTTGTATGGAGCTTATTTGTTTTTCAAATCCGTAGTAAGCCGAGTTAACCATTTTGAGAACACGGGAAGCAAGCCCGGGGTCATAGGAGATTATTTGTGCCATTTGGTTTGCTGAAGATTTCGGATCCTGCACGAGTTCCATAACTTTATTAACAACCTCGGGAAGTGATGGGATTACTTCTATTTTATTTTTTATGTAGTTTGCTTTGCTTGCTTTTGAGTTCTGATGTTCTTCGACGAGGATGTCTATAACATTATCGCTGTCGTTAATAATCGGAGTCAGTTTTGAGTTGGCTTTTTTCAGTTCATTTTTTATCCATTCTTTGACGATTCTGTTGTCGGCGAGTTTTTCGTCTTTGAAAACTATAACCTCGTCAGTTTGCTTTTTTGATATATATTTCAGCAGGCTTAACAGTTCAGGTTTGAAGTCATGGCGTGCGTCTTTTGGTTCCTCAAAAATTTTTTCGAGTTTAATATTATTTTTTGAGCAATATTCGATTATGTGAACGCGTTGGATTTCGAGTTCTGTTTCTCTTGCATATGAATTTTCTTCAAAAGAACATATGTAACCTACGGCGTTCAAGTTTTACTCCTTTTTCTCTTTATAGTCTTTGCATATATTGCAAGTTTTGAGGTTGTTGATGATTGTTTCATCAAGTTTGTCAGATACCACGACTTTTCCTCCGACATAAGTAAGTTCTCCTTCGAGAGGAACTTCTTCTTTCATCATTTTATCTACAAGAGGATTTCTTTTTTGTTGAATCATGAGTTTGTAGTTCACTTCTCTGAAAATGTCATAGATATATCTTGATATATATGTGTCGCCTTTGGAGTCTAAGACGAGTCCGGCTTTTTCGAGCTCCTGTTTTGAGTAGAAGTATTGTTTCATACTGTTCAGGAGGATTGCGAAGTTGTAGTGAGCTTCAAAGTTCAGAGGTTTCAGGTTGATTGCCTTGCAGTAATATACGGCTGCATCTTCTTTACGACCGAGCAGCTGGTAAGTTAAAGCAAGATTATACAATGTATCATAGTCGTTTTTTCTGATTTTGAGTGCTTGTTTATAGCTGTCAACGGCATATTCAAGGTTTTGTCTTGATTTTTCCGTATCGTCGCCATATATCAGTGATTTTGTTTTATAAGCCAGTCCCATATTATAATATGCCACGGCTTTGTCATTTTTAACATCATCTCCGTTTGTATAAATTTTGGGTATATTTAGGATGAAAGGTTTTGATTTTACGGTAGCTTTATAGTTTTCTATAGCTTCATCGGGATTGTAGAGTTCTTCTGTTAGGATTATTCCGAGGTGGATTCTCGCCTTTGTAAAGTTCGGGTCATATTTGATTGTTTGTCTGTATAAATCAGCAGCGTTCTCAAAGTCTTCGAAAGCTACGTGAATATTTGCAAGATTATATCTGGCTTTTGTGTGCTCGGGATATAGCTGAAGAGCTCTGTTATAGTAATTGATAGCATTTGTGAGCTGTTCTTCTGCGTAAGCTTTATCACCTTTATAGACAAGATAGTAAGCTATAATATGGTGATATTGAAGGATGAACCAGTCTTTGAAGAAAAAAATGCAGAATAGAAAGATTATGGCAAAGACTGACATCACTATTTTGAAGATTATATTTTTGAATAAATTGCTTATAAACTTTATGAATTGCATATTTAAGGCTTATTTATGTGTTCTTATTTTATATTATACCAACAATATTAGACAATCGGGTAATTTTTATTTGAAAGATTTTCTGTTTTTATATAATTGTTGATAACGAAACCTGATTCGTTAAATAAAAATTTTGACTCTTACCCAGACACGATCCAGCTATCCGAATATTATTTTTATAATATTCGGTTTTTTTTATTCAAGGCAGTCAGGACGTGAGAAATAGTATTCGATGGTTAGGTTTTCAACAGCCCAGGTGTCGTAATTATTTTGAAATGTACCTGAATTAATGGTGAAAGTATTTTCTCCCGGCTTGAGTGATGATGCAGGTATTGAATAAGAGTAATCAGACCGGCAGGTTCCTCTATCGGGCGAGAATGGAAGTTGAGTATCGTTTATTTTGATTGTTGGAGATTGATACCCGGCTCCTCTGGATGAAATGTAGTTTACATCCGAGTATAGAAAGCTTATTTTACCGCCTTTGATTTGTTTTTGTATGGTTATTTTAGGGTTCAGGGTGAAAGATATGGTTGTTTTACCCGTTGTTCTTTCCGATGCGGGTATTTCATCATTGCTGATTATATCCATGCATTTTTTGAGGAGATATTTTTTGTTCCCGACAGAGAGGTAGCCCGGGAAAGTCTTTGAGCCTTTTTGAAGAATACACGGTTGTTTGATGTTATCGTCAGGAAGCTTGTTTGTCGGGTAGAGGAGTATCAGGATTGTTGTTATCAATCCTGATATAAAAACCAGTATGGTTCTTGTTATGAAAACAGAACGTCTTTTTCTCATTGTGTCCTCGCAATTTATTTAAGCAGCTGTTCCTGCACGAAACCGGCAAAATAAAGAGAACCTGCAACTATAAGCAATTTATCTTTATTTGTTTTTATAAGGTTTGTTATTTCAATCGGTGAGTTTTTAATATTTATGCATTTATCGGGCAGAAGTTTTTGTATATCTTCTGAAGATGCAGCATTCTTTGAAAAAGAGTCGTTGATAAATATTTCATCATCCGGTTTGAAAAGCTCTTTGATTATCTTTGGATAGTCTTTATTTTTGAGAGATGCGTAAAACCAGGCAATTTTTTTATCCGGAAAATATTCGTCGATGGTCTTTCTCAAAAGTTTTGCAGCATCAAGATTGTGTGCACCATCAATGATTGTGTTATATTCTTTGAAAAATTGCATTCTCGCAGGCCATACAATTTTTTTGAGGGAGTCTTCTATTGTTTTTTCCGGGATTTTAAAAACTGTTTTTTCATTGAGGTATTCGATTGTTTTCAGTACGAGCGGAAGATTTTTTGCCTGATATTTGCCCAGCAGGCTTGTCCGGTAAATTTTATTATTTATTTTTATATTATTAAATTCTCCGTCAAAGAAATTGTCATCTGAGTCCTGTGTAAGCAGAAGAGGAGAATTTGTTTTCTTTGTTTTTTGCTCTATAACTTTTTCGCCTCTATTATCTTTTGATATTACTACAGGGGCGTTTGGTTTGATTATGCCTGCTTTTTCATATGCTATTTTTTCGATTGAATCACCGAGTCTTTCAGTGTGATCCATATCTATTGATGTTATTATCGATAAAATCGGATGAACTACATTTGTCGCATCGAGCCTGCCTCCAAGCCCAGTTTCGAGGATTGCTATATCTACATTATTTTTTGCAAAATATAAAAAAGCACACACTGTCAGGATTTCAAATTCTGTGAGATAAACATCTATTGAGGCTGATTTGTCAAGAACGATTTTTGTCAGGTTATTCAATTCTTCATCAGATATATCAATGTTGTTGATTTTTATTCTTTCGTCATATTTCAGAATATGGGGACTTGTATAGAGCCCTGTTTTGTATCCTGCATTTGTAAGAATATTTGACAGCATAATACACACAGACCCTTTGCCGTTTGTGCCTGCTATGTGTATGCATTTGATTTTTTTGTGCGGGTCTGCAAAAGCGTTGAGAACCTTTGTTATTCGTCCGAGTCCCAGTTCGATATGAAATTTTTCTTTTGAAGTCAGGATGTCTTTTACTTCTTTATAGAGAACAGTGTTCATTATTCCTTCTTGAATATTGTTTTATATACTCTGTCATTATAATACAAATCTATACCATAGTATCTGCTGTCGAGGTCATAAGCTTTTACAAGTGATTGAGGGGTTCTTGGAGGTGGGTCATCTTTTCCCATAGCAATACCAAGAGCCCATCTGAAAGGATATAAAGGATAATCCCACCAGTGTTTTTGTTTCTTCGGCGGCTGCGGATATGTTGTCAGCGGTTGAACGGATTCTGTTTCGTATATCGGGATAATATATTTAACTTTCCCACCCTGCTTAAACAGTACATAATAGCTGTCATTGATTTTTCTTGGAGAGATGAGATAGTAGTTAGCAGGAATTTTTATGTCTTTGAAGACAAGCGTTGAGGACACTCTCAAAAGAGGATACGGAGAAACATGAAATTGAGAGTTGTCTTCAGCTTCGTAAGGGTCAACGTCGTTTTCGAATGTGATTTCAGGAACAGCGAGGTTGTAGTATACTTCGTCATATTGAGAATCTTCTGCTATAGCGGGTATGTTTATCTGAAACAGAATGAAGAATACTGCAAGTATTAACAAAAATTTTTTCATAAGCCCTCCGAGTTTATTTTAACAAATAATACTTGACAATCAAACTTCATGTTAGTTAAACTTAATTTTACGACATCGGGATGTAGCGCAGCTTGGTAGCGCACCTCGCTTGGGACGAGGGGGTCGCAGGTTCAAATCCTGTCATCCCGATTTTTGGTGTTTGTATAAAAAACCAGCAACTCTGACCCTGCATTCTTAAATTCATTCTTTGGTTGAACGGATTAGGTGTTGAAAGATAAAATTTAATATATTAATTTTAATAATATGGAACTGGCAGGTTAGATAATTTAATTTGAGGAGTAATTTGTTATTTCTAATATAGAAAATTTTTAAAAGGAGAATTTTTCTATGTTGAAATATTTTGAAATAACAAAAGACTCGGAACGGGCAAAGAAATTTTTTACGGCTAAGCTTGCTTATACAATCACTCCGGGCGAGTTGAGAAAAGTTTTGGATGAGATACCTGATGATATACAGGTTGTTGATGTACGAAAATTTGAAGATTTCTCGAAGGGGCATATCCCTGCAGCGATAAATATTCCATATGACCAGCTTGAGGTATACATTGGAGAACTTCCAAAAAATAAAGTTATAATAGTTTATGGTTATAATATTGTTTGTCACCTCGGGGCAAAAGGCGCATTATTCCTTGCTGAAAATAATATTCCGGTTATGGAGCTTTGCGGTGGTTTTGAAGAATGGCAAAACAAAGATTTTGAAGTTATATCTACACCAAACTAAGTTTGTAAATAATACTCTTCAAACACTTGACTTTGAGACTCTAACCTAATTTAATATATATAATGAAAAAAGGTTAGGGATACATGAAAACTTATTTCAAAGATACATACGAAATATTTATATAAAAAGAGAAAAAGCTTTTTGCTTTTTCTTTTTTTTATGTTTTATGGCTGAGGGGTTAAAGATGATTGCTCAAAAAACAAAAAAAATACAAAAAGGTCTGGTTAACGAGCTGACTCGTGTATCAAAAAGCCTTTATTTGATAAGATTTACACCTCATACACCGGTTGATATTAAACCGGGGCAGTTTGTTTCTGTTTTGTGTGATAACCTTACGCTTAGAAGACCTTTCAGCGTGATGGACTATGAGGATGGAGTTATTTCAATTTTATTCAAGAAAAAAGGCGCCGGTACTACTTATATATCGAATCTCAAACAGGGTGACGAAATTGATTTTGTCGGTCCGATGGGTAATGGTTTCAATATTGAGAGAAAAAAATCTTTATTAATCAGTGCAGGCGTTGGTTCTGCACCTGTTTTTTATTTACATAAAAAAATGGAAGAATTGGGCGTCGAAAATTTCTTTGCTTCAGGGTTTGTATCGAAGGAGGAAATACCCTCAAATCTTGAGTTTGATATGGTAACGACAGATGACGGCTCTGAAGGGAAAAAAGGAAGTATTGTGAACTATGTTGAAGGGCTGATTTTATCCTTTAACCCCGAAAAGATTTACTGCTGCGGTCCTGAAATTGTTTTGAAACTCATAGTTCAAACAGCAGAAAAACACTCAATTAAAACAGAAGTTGCAATGGAAAAAGTTATGGCATGCTCCATCGGCGTATGCAAAGGATGTGTTATAAAAATCAAAAAAGACGGTAAAATTCAGAACGCAACGGTGTGCCATGACGGACCCGTGTTCGATGGAGGAGATGTGGTATGGCAGTAGCGCAAAATGTTGATATGAGTTTCAAAATCAGAGATGTTATCTTCAAAAATCCGGTACTGACAGCATCAGGAACATTCGGATATGCGGATGAATTTGATGATTTTACTGATGTATCATCACTCGGCGCTGTTGTCACAAAAGCCATCTCGATGGAGCCAAGACCCGGAAATGACCACCAGCGCATTTTTGAAACTTACGGCGGGATGATAAACTCAATCGGTCTTGAAAATGTCGGGATTAAAAGATTTGTTGAGGAAAAACTTCCTATCCTCAGGGAGAAGCACATTGATTTTGTCGTTAATCTTGCGGGAAAAACTCTTGATGAGTATGTCAGTCTTGCAAAAGTTTGTGCTGAACATAATATCAAAGCTGTTGAACTGAATATTTCATGCCCGAATGTAAAATCAGGCTGCCTTGAATTCGGAACGGATGAGGTTGTTTTGGGCAAACTTGTTGAATCAGTGAGGAATGTTTACAGAGGGTGTCTTATTGTAAAGCTTACGCCTAATGTAACATCAATAGAAAAAATTGCACAAGCTTCACAACAGGCGGGTGCTGATGCGGTTTCTTTGATTAATACGGTGAAGGCTCTGGGTGTAAAGCTTGAATTTATTAACGGTAAGTTCAAAAAATCAACCGTTCAGGGAGGGCTTTCAGGAAGAGCAATAAAACCGATAGCACTGGGAGCAGTAAGCCGGGTCAGACAGGTCGTTGATATTCCTATAATAGGAATGGGCGGTATTTATTCTCTGTTTGATATATTTGAATTTTTCTCTGTCGGTGCAGATATGATTCAAATCGGGACAGCAAATTTCACACACCCTGATATCAGCGGTCAGCTGGTTGATGAACTGAAAAATTTTATGACAGAAAACGGGTTCTCCACACTTAAAGAGTTGAAAGATAATTTACGAGGTGAATACTAATGAGTAATGAAGTTTTAGAATTATTGGAAAAAACTGAAGGAGTACTGCATGGGCATTTTTGTCTTACATCGGGGCTTCATTCAAATATTTATTTTCAGTGTGCAAAATTGTACCAGTATCCCGATATAACCGAAAAAATCGGGAAAATGCTTGCAGAAAAGCTCAAAGGTATTGAATTTGATACGGTAATCAGTCCTGCGGTCGGAGCGGTAATCATCGGATATGAAACGGCAAAACAGGCAAAAAAAAGAAATCTGTTTGTCGAAAGAAAAGACGGCAAGATGCAGCTTCGCAGAGGATATACTCTCAAAAAGGGAGAAAGGATTGTAATTGTTGAAGACGTAATCACTACAGCCCGCACCATAAACGAAACCCTTGAGGCAATCAAAGATTTCGGGGCAGAACTGGCAGGGGTTGCATGCATTGTTGACAGAACTTCGGGGCGGTCGTCTTACAATCTTACATCGCTTTTGCAGATTGACCCTGTTGTTTATGAACCTGATAACTGCCCGTTGTGCAAAGAAGGAATACCGATAGAAAAGCCGGGAAGCAGAAATAATGAGGTGAAAACAGGTGTCTAGAGGACTCTTTGAACATCTGATAAATATCGAAGACCTCGATAAATCAGTAATTACTGATATTATCAGGGATGCTGATTTATTCAAACAAAACAGGAAAAAATCGGATGTCACAGGCAAAACGGTGGCTCTTATGTTCTGCGAAAATTCGACAAGAACAAGATGCAGTTTTGAAGAAGCTGCCAAAAAACTAGGGATGAACGTCATCAACTTTGATGCAACAAGTTCTTCTTTTGCAAAAGGCGAGTCGATGAAAGATACCGTTGAAAATCTTTATGCAATAGGCGTAGAGGTTGTTGTCATTCGCCATTCGATAACAGGGATAATAGATAACACCCTTGGTAAAATTAACTGCAATATGCATTTTGTAAATGCGGGTGATGGAAACAGAGCACATCCGTCACAGGCGTTGCTTGATTTTTACACCATGCTTGAAACATTGGGTACTGTTGAAGGGAAAAAAGTTTTGATAGCGGGAGATATTTCATTTAGCCGTGTGGCAAAGTCGAACATTGCACTGCTAAATAAATTTGGAGCTGATGTGCATTTGTGCTCACCAAAATATTATAAACCGTCCGGTATTGAAAAACTCGGAGTTACCTACCATGACGACATCGAAGATGCTCTAAAAGATGCTGATGTCGTTATGGTTTTGAGAGTGCAAAATGAACGCCATGGGAACTTGATTTACCCCTCTACAGCTGAATATAAACGTAAATACAACATTAACTCAAAAAATTTCAAACTGGCAAAAGAGTCTGCTATCCTGATGCATCCTGGGCCTGTAAACAGAGATGTGGAGCTTTCATCAGAACTTATGGATTCAGACGCCGGAAAAACTATTTTGAGGCAGACAAAAAACGGAGTATTTGTAAGGATGGCAATTTTGAACAAAATTCTGTCAAGTGGGAGGGCTGAGTGATGCTGTTGAAGAATGCACATATAATAAACCCGGCTGATAACTTCAATGAACTCTCGGACATAAGAATTGAAAATGGTGTTGTTACTGAAATATCCAAAGATTTGTTTCCTCTTGTTGATGAAGAAGTTATTGATTTATCAGAGAAGGTCATTACCCCCGGGCTTGTTGACATGCACTGCCACCTGAGAGAGCCAGGATTTGAGTCAAAGGAAACAATAAAAACAGGTATACAATCGGCACTTGCTGGAGGTTACACGGCAATTTGCCCTATGGCAAACACATCACCGGCTGTTGATAATCTTATGACTCTGAAATATACATTTGACAGAGCAAAAGAGGCAGACGAAATAGGCTTTTATCCGATTTGTGCAGTAAGTATCGGTTTGCAGGGACAGAACCTCGTGAATATGTCAGAGTTGAAAGATAATGGTGCTGTTGCCTTTTCTGACGACGGAAGACCTCTTGAAAATCTGAAACTCTACAGAGTTGCTCTTGAGTATGCTGATTCTCTCGGTGCGTTGATTATATCACACTCAGAAGATTCTTCTCTCGCAACCGGAGGGGTAATCAACGAAGGCGCAACATCAACAAGACTCGGTTTGCAGGGAATATCTGATTTGGCAGAGAGTGTTGCCGTTGCAAGGGAGCTTGAGGTTCTTCGATATAGCGGTGGAAAACTTCATTTTGCACACATTTCAACAAAACGTTCGATAGAGTTAATCAGGCAGGCAAAAAAAGACGGTTTGAGCGTGACATGCGAAACAGCTCCTCATTATTTCAGTCTGAGCGATGAAGATATAAAAACATTTGAAGCGAAGTTCAAAATGAATCCTCCTTTACGTTCAAGAGAAGACAAAGAGGCTGTAATTGAAGGATTACAGGATGGGACTATAGATGTGATTGCTACAGACCACGCTCCACATACTCTTGAAGAGAAACTAATGCCGATACAGAAAGCTCCGATGGGTATTGTCGGTTTTGAAACTTCTCTTGGCTTATGTATTACAAATCTTGTTGACAGAGGTTATCTTACTCTGTCGCAGGTAATTGAAAAATTGTCGCTCAATCCGGCCCGTATTTTGAATATAAAACAGGGAAACATAAAAATCGGCGAGTCTGCAAATTTGACTGTTATTGACCCTGATGTTGAATGGATTGTCGATGCAGCAAAATTTAAATCAAAATGCAAAATTTCGCCTTTTGACGGTAAAAACTTGAGAGGGCGTGCTTTAGCGGTAGTTGTTAATGGAAAATATAAGGAAATAAAGTGATGATGACAGTTGAAAAAATCAATCCGAAGATAAAAGAAAAAATTGTTCTTGCTCTTGATGTCGATAATCTGGAAACGGCAAAGAATCTTATTCTTGAGCTGAAAGATTATGTAGGAGTGTTTAAAGTCGGCTTGCAGTTCTACACTGCAAACGGAAGTGAAGTTTTTGAGTTTATGAAAGAACAGGGTGCTAAATTTTTCTTTGATGTCAAACTTATGGATATTCCGAATACTGTTGCAAAAGCCTCAGAGAACATAGTCAGAAGCGGAGCAAGTTTTTTCAATATTCATGCTCTGGGCGGCGGGGAGATGATGAAAGCATCTGCTGAAGCAGCCAAAAAGTCGGCAGCGGAAACAGGTTCAGAACTGCCTACAGTACTTGCCGTCACAATATTATCAAGCATAAACGATGATATTTTGAATAACCAGTTAAAAATACCTCACAGTGCGGAGAGTTATGTTCCTGAACTTGCAAAACTGGCAAAGGACAACGGAATAGACGGAGTTGTCGCAAGTGTTTGGGAAGCAAGAAAAATTAAGGAAGTATGCGGTAAGGACTTCAAAGTGTTATGTCCGGGGATTCGCCCCGTGTGGGCGTCAAAAGATGATCAGAAACGGCTTGCTACACCGTCGAAGGCTATCGAAGAGGGCGCTGATTATCTTGTCATCGGTCGTGCAGTAACAAATGCGCCAAACAGGCTTGAAGCGATGGGCAAAATTTATGAAGAAATTGAACAAGCAATGAAAGGATAAAAAAATAATGAAAGCAAGAATGCTTCTTAGCAACGGAATGATATTTGAAGGAGAATCTGTAGGCGCAGAAGGAACAAATTATGGAGAGCTTGTATTCAATACATCTATGGCAGGCTATCAGGAAATTTTGACCGATCCTTCTTATGCTTCTCAAATTGTTGTTATGACTTATCCTGAGATTGGCAACTACGGGATAAACAATGATGATTTTGAGAGCAACAGGGTACATCCTGTCGGATTTATCATGAAAAATTATTCAAAAGAATACAGCCACTACAAAGCAGTAAAAACACTTGCAGAGTACTTGAAAGAGAATAATGTGGTAGGTATAAACGGAATTGATACACGTACGCTGACAAAAATTATCAGAGAAGTCGGAGCAATGTACTGTGTTGTTACGACAGAAGAAATTACCGATAAAATACGGGAAGAACTAAGAAGATATGAGATGGATAAGAATCTTGTTCTTTCTGTATCAAGAAAAATACCTGAAAAAATTGACGGCAGCGGTATAAATCTTGCTGTAATTGACCTCGGTATTAAAAACAGCATATTGCGTGAATTTTCAAAAGTTAACTGCAACATGACAGTGTTTCCTGCTGATGTTGATGCAAAAACTATTTTGAGCGGCGGATTTGATGCAGTATTTCTATCAAACGGTCCTGGCGACCCTCAGGATGCAAAAGCGGCAATTGAAACAACAAGACAGCTTGTCGGTAAACTTCCTCTTTTCGGGATATGTCTTGGATTTCAGATTTTGAGTATAGTAACGGGAGCAAATACTTACAAACTTAAATACGGTCACAGGGGTGGCAATCATCCAGTCATAAACCTTGAAACAAACAGAGTTCTTGTAACATCACAAAACCACGGGTATGCAGTGGATGAAGAAACATTATCTGAAGAGTCAATTGCAACCTACCGTAATTTGAATGACGGCACGCTTGAAGGTTTTAGGGTTCCGAGTCTTGATATAGAGGGTGTTCAATTCCATCCTGAATCTGCACCCGGACCAACAGATGCGAACGATATTATAAAAGATTGGGTTAACAAAATTAAGAAAGAAGAAGAATCATGCCAAAAAATTTATCAATAAAAAAAGTGTTAGTAATAGGCTCAGGGCCTATTGTTATAGGTCAGGCCGCCGAATTTGACTATGCCGGAGTGCAGGCATGCCGTGCTCTGAAAGAAGAGGGAATTGAAGTTGTTCTCGTCAACAGCAATCCTGCCACGATTATGACTGATGAGCATATTGCTGATAAAGTTTATATTGAGCCGCTGACAGTAGAATCTCTTGAATATATTATCAAAGAAGAACGTCCTGATGGTCTGATAGCAAGTTTGGGCGGACAGACAGGATTAAATCTTGCTGTAGCACTCTATGAAAAAGGTATTTTGGAAAAATATAGCCTTAAACTTCTTGGTACTAAAATAGATGCAATCGAGAACGCAGAGGATAGAGAGAAGTTCAAAAGTCTTATGACAGAAATCGGCGAACCTGTTCCTGAAAGTGATATTGTATCAAGTCTTGAAGAAGCTCAAAAATTTGCGGATAAAATAGGATTTCCTATAATAATACGTCCGGCTTATACCTTAGGCGGTACGGGCGGTGGAATTGCCACAAATCAGAAAGAATTTGAAGAAATAGTCCACACGGGTTTAACCCTCAGTCCTATATCTCAGGTTCTTGTCGAAAAGAGCATAGCAGGTTATAAAGAAGTTGAGTACGAAGTTATGCGTGACTCGAACAACACCTGTATAACTATTTGTAATATGGAGAATATAGACCCGATTGGTATTCATACAGGCGACAGTTTTGTTGTTGCTCCGACGCAGACACTGACAAACAAAGAGTGTCAGATGCTCAGGTCATCAGCATTGAAGATTATTCGTGCGTTGAAGATAGAAGGCGGATGTAATGTCCAGTTTGCTCTTGATACCGTAAGCAATCAATATTATGTAATTGAAGTTAACCCGAGGGTAAGCCGTTCATCGGCGCTTGCTTCAAAAGCAACAGGATATCCTATTGCAAAAGTTACAACCAAAATTGCCATAGGTTACAATTTACATGAAATTAAAAATGCCATAACACAGACAACAACGGCTGCTTTTGAACCATCTATAGATTATGTCGTAACAAAAATACCCAAATGGCCGTTTGATAAATTCGCAAGCGGTGACCGTATTTTAGGCACAAAAATGAAAGCTACCGGTGAAGTTATGGGCATCGGGAGAACTTTTGAGAGTTCTTTCAAGAAGGCTGTAACTTCTATCGAAAGCAAACATACAGGGTTGATAAAGAAGCAGTTTATTGAACTTGGTGATGATGAATTGAGAAAATTGCTCTATGTTCAGGATGACAGAAGAATTTTCAGAGTTGCAGAGGCTCTCAATCGTCACCTTATGGACGTTGATGAACTCAATAAGATTACAAAAATCGACAAGTGGTTTATCAGAAAGATAAAAAATCTTGTCTTGATGTGCCAGCGTTTATCGAGCGAAGAATTGACAAAAGAGCTTTATATAGAAGCTAAAGAGAAAGGATTTCTTGATTCCGAGATTGCTCATTTTTCGAACCGTCCCAAGAAAGAAATTCGGGAACTCAGAAAACAATACAACGTCAGTGCATCTTTCAGAATGGTTGATACGTGTGCTGCAGAGTTTCAGGCTTATACTCCTTATTATTATTCAACTTATAGTGAGGAGAATGAAAGCTTTAGAGACCCTGATTCCAAGAGCATACTGATTCTCGGTTCTGGGCCGATAAGGATAGGACAGGGAATAGAATTTGATTATTGTTCGGTGCATGCTGCATGGAGCGTGAGAGCAAACGGATATAAGTCAATTATCGTTAACTCAAATCCTGAAACCCTCAGTACTGACTTTGATGTTGCTGATAAACTCTATTTTGAGCCCATGAATATTGAAAATATTATGAATATCATAGAAAAAGAGCAGCCTGAGGGTGTGATGGTTCAGTTTGGCGGTCAGACAGCCATCAATCTTGCACCGAAGCTTGAAAAAAGAGGAGTTAAAATTCTCGGTACTTCTCTTGAATCAATAAATACGGCTGAAGATAGAAAACTGTTTGAAAAACTTTTGAGATGTTTATCTATTCCTCAACCTCAGGGAAGAGCTGTCAAAACGGCCGAAGAAGCAAAAACGGCAGCTGCAGAGTTAGGATTCCCCCTGCTTGTCAGACCATCTTATGTAATAGGAGGAAGGGGCATGCAGGTTGTATATGATGAAGAAGAGCTGTTAATTTATATCAATGATGCGCTCAAATTCTCTGACAGCCACCCTGTATTGATTGATCAGTATATCGAAGGAACAGAAGTCGAGCTTGATGCGGTATCTGACGGAAAAACGGTTGTTATCCCGGGGATTACAGAACACATTGAGAGAGCTGGCATCCACTCAGGCGACAGTATCTGTATTTATCCGACACAACATATAAGCAAACAGGTGCTGGACAAGTTAATTGAATATACCGAAAAAATAGCCCTTGCCTTGAATGTCCGTGGGTTGATGAATATACAGTTTGTTATAAAAGACGGAGTGGCTTATGTAATTGAAGTTAATCCGAGAGCCTCAAGAACAGTGCCTATTTTGAGCAAAGTAACAAATACTCAAATGGTTGATATAGCAGTCAATGCCATCCTCGGTAAATCGTTGAAAGAACAGGGTTATAAAACAGGCATGCTTCCTACGACATCTCTCGTATGTGCAAAAGTTCCAGTGTTTTCTTTCCAAAAACTCAACCGTATTGACCCTGCGCTTGCTCCAGAGATGAAATCAACAGGAGAAGTCCTCGGTGTTGATACGGTATATGAAAAAGCATTGATAAAAGGCTTTTTGGCAGCCGGTTATGAATTCCCTGAAAAAAGAGAAAAAGTTCTTGTTTCTCTTAATGACCACTACAAAAAAGAATCTCTTGATATAGCGAAAGATTTTGTGGATTTAGGTTTCACGTTGATTGCAACGACAGGCACCCACAAATTTTTGGCACAGCATGGTATTGAGTCTGTAGAGATTGAGAAGTTTGACATAAATAAAATTCAGGATCAGATGAAGAATAAAGAATTGAGCTTTGTGTTGAACACTCCTACCATGAACAATAACTCTTACCGCAAGGGGTCTGAAGGGCGCGGTTTTATGATAAGAACTATAGCCGAATTATACTCAACGCCATGTTTTACATCCATAGATACCGCAAGAGCGTTCCTTAAGGCATTTAAATATTATATTCACAATGAAAAAATGGAATATAAAAGTATAGATAAATACAGGAAAAGTCCGCTTCTCGGTTTTATTTCCATATAAGTTCAACAGGCTTTTAAGATTATCTTAAAAGCCTGTTCTAATATAATAGGCGTAATTCTTATTTTAAATTACAATATTAAGTCTGTTAATATTATACTATAGTTGTATTAGTTAAGATAAAAAAAACTTGTTTATAAAATATTTTGAATATAAAATAAATGTTATCATGACAACAATTTAATTTAGATGTTTACTATAGAGCAGCAAGGAATAAATCAATGTCAAAAAAGAAGCTTCTAACATGGTTTTTCATAGTTTTGGTGGCAGGTTTGATAGGCTATCAAAAGATTACAACTTATATAAACGGTCAAATCGCAGTCAAGATGAGAGGACGACCGACTGCTGTTGAACTCGGAGTTGTAAAAGAAGGCTCAATAAAAGATAAGGTAGAATCAGCAGGACGTATCGAAGCAGTATATTCTGTCAACGTGGTAGCACGTGTTCAGGGATGGCTGCAAAAACGTTATTTCAAAGAAGGTGCTATGGTTGACAAGGGAGCCCTTCTCTTCTTGATTGAACCTAATCAGTATGAAATAGCCGTAAGTGAATCAAGAGCAGCCGTCAGACAATCACAGGCAACTTTGATTAATGCTGAAAAAGAACTCCTGAGAGCAGAAGAGCTTGTCAAAAATGATTTTGTAAGTAAATCATATTATGATCAGGCGCTTGCTACACGTGACCAGAACAGAGCTGTGCTTGATGCAAATAAAGCAAGTTTATCAAGAGCCCAGCTCAATTTGAGCTATACAAGAATTACATCTCCTATAAAGGGAAGAATAGGTAAAATATTCATAACCGAAGGTAACCTAGTTGACCCTCAGACAGGAACTCTCGCAACAATTGTCAGTGTAGACCCTATCTATGCTAATTTTACGCTGAAGAGCGAGGACTTCCTCAAGTTCAAAAAACTTGATGTCCAGACAAAAGACGTCCTCAAAGATATGGATGTTACACTGAGACTTCCTGATGGCAGTGTCTATGATAAAAAGGGACATATAGCCTTTGTTGACAACAAAGTTGACCCCTCAGCGGGAACAATTGCTTTGAGAGGAGAATTTGAAAACCCTGAAGGTCTTTTGGTCCCAGGTGATTATGTGAACGTAGTAGTACAGGCTAAAGAAGGAAGAAAAGTTATCCTTGTTCCGCAGATAGCAGTATCTGACAGTACCAACGGATATTTTGTTTATATTCTGAACAGAAAAGATCCCAAATTGCAGGATAGCATAAAAGCAGGCAGTGCAGACGGTTCTGCTGAAATGAGATACATCAAAGTTAACGGTCAAATAGACGGAAACTGGATTGTAACAGACGGTCTGAAAGTAGGGGAAGAAGTTATAACAAAGGGTTTGCAAAATCTGAAACCCGGAGGTGCGGTCAGAGTTGTTGAAAATATCAACGAAGATGCTGCTCAACAACCTGCAGAAAAATAATTTTTTAGAGTTGGACAAGAGAGAGATTGTTTGCAATGACTGAAAATAATAATATAGAAAATAACAACGGCGAGCAAAAGAAGAAGAGTTTGTATTTCTTCATTGAAAGACCCCGTTTTGCAATGGTAATAGCAATATTTATCGTTATTGTCGGTATTATTGCAATGCTAGGGCTGAAACTTGAGAAATATCCTGATATTACTCCTCCTCAAATTCAGGTAACGGCATCTTACCCGGGAGCCAGTGCCGATGTTGTCGAATCATCAGTTGCCTCTGTCATCGAGGCGCAGGTCAACGGTGTTGAAAACATGTTATATATGGTTTCAACCAGTTCTGATGAAACTTACAGATTGAAAGTTTATTTCAAAGTTGGTTCTGATAAGGATATTGACCTTGTTAACGTTCAAAACCGTGTTCAGCAGGTAACTCCAAAGCTACCAGAAGATGTAAAACGTTTGGGTGTTACAGCTAAACAACAGGTGGATGGTGCCGGTGTCGTTATCGTCGGTGTGTCATCTCCTGATAATACTTATGACCAGCTTTATATTTCAAACTACGCATCAATTTTTGTTAAGGATGAAATAGCCCGTTTATACGGAGTCGGTGAAGTAGGGGTCTACGGCGCAGGCGACTACAGTATGAGAATTTGGCTTAATCCGATAAAGATGGCTAACTTGAACGTTTCCGTAACTGAAATCCAACAGGCAATTCAAACTCAAAACGTTCAGGTATCAGCAGGCGCCTTCGGGCAAGAACCAGGTGATGAACCTCAGAAGCTGCAAATGACCCTGAGAACAAAGGGAAGGCTCCTTGAACCTGAAGAATTTGAAAATATTATCGTCCGCTCAAATATGGACGGATCAAAAATCAAAATAAAAGACGTGGCAACAGTTGAACTTGGAGCACAAACATACAGCAATATCGGTCGTGTAAACGGAAAACCGGGTGCTGTTATGCAGGTTATTCAGGTTCCCGGTGCAAATGCTGTTAATATTGCACGTGAAGTTTATAAGAAAATAGAAGAACTTCAGCCTACACTTCCTCAGGGGATTGAGGTTAAGGTGCTGAAAGATGATACGAAGTTTATCATCGAATCTATGAAAGAGGTAGTCAAAACAATTTTTGAAACTTCGTTTATCGTTGTGCTGATTATCTATTTGTTTTTGGGGGATAAGCGCTCAACTCTTGTTCCTCTTCTTGCAATTCCTGTTTCATTGATAGGAACGTTCATTTTTATATCGATGTTCGGGATGTCAATAAACCTTTTAACCTTGTTTGCGATGGTTCTTGCTGTTGCGACGGTTGTTGATGACGCAATTGTTGTAATTGAAAACGTCAAACGACACATGGAAGAGGGGAAATCTGCTGTTGAAGCTACCCAGCTGACTATGGAAGAAGTAGGCGGTGCACTTGTTGCGATGGCTCTCGTTCTGACAGCCGTATTTGTTCCGGTTATGTTTGTTCCGGGGTTGTCAGGTTTGATGTACAAACAGTTTGCTGTATGTATTTCTGTTTCAATTCTTTTATCGGCTGTTTGTGCTCTTTCTCTCTCTCCGGCATTGTGCGCAACTATGATGAAACATTCTCAAAAACGTTTTGCGTTCTTTGATTGGTTTGACAAAAAATTTCAGGAAGCAACCGATTTTTATGTAAAATATACAAAAAAATATGTATACAACAAAAAGCTTACTATAGTTACATTTATTGCTCTGTGTATAGCAGCAGGAGTACTTTTCAAGACTGCTTCAACAGGTTTTATTCCGACGGAAGATGAAGGTGTTCTCCTTGCTCAGATTACGCTGCCGCCCGGTGCCTCTATGTCAAGAACTCTTGCAGTTGCCAAAGAAGTAGAGGATACCGTTACACCGATGGAAGGTATCCACAGAACAATTACATTTGTCGGTATGGGGGCAACAAACACGGCTTTTGTCGTAATGGAGCTTGATGAATGGGGTGATAGAGAATTTAATTTTATCCAAAAAATGATAAGAAAATCGCAGGGGAAACCAACGGATTTATCAGCAAATGCGATGTCTGAGCAGATAAATAAAGCTATCGCTCATATTAATGAGGCAACGATTTACGTAATTCTTCCTCCACCGATTTCCGGTATGAGCTTGTTAGGCGGTTTCGAATTGCAGATGCTCTCAAAAGGCGAGTACACACCTCAGGAGCTCGAGCAGTACGCAACTGATTTGATGATAGCAGCAAATCAGGATAAGCGTCTTTCAAGAGTATTTACAACTTATCAGGCAAATATGCCTCAGTATATCGTGGAAATTGACTATGATAAAGCTCTTGCACAGGGTGTGAATTTGAGCGAGATTTATTCAACTTTCTCGTCAACATGGGGTACTTATTATGTCAACGATTTTAACAAACTCGGACGTGTATTCCGTGTTCAGCTTCAGGCTCAACAACCATTCAGAAGAAATGCAAATGATATAGCAAATATTTATATCAAAAATAATCAAGGAACGATGGTACCTCTATCTACGATGGTTACTTTGAAACAGTCGGTAGGTGCACCGTCAATTACCCGTTATAACCAGTACAGATCAGTTCAGTTCAACGGAAACCCTGCAGAAGGACGCAGTTCAGGTGAAGCGATGAAGGCTATGGAAGAAATAGTCAAAGAAACTCTTCCTCAGGACATTGGATATGAATGGTCCGGTACATCAAAACAGGAACTTGAATCAGCAGGACAAACAACATATATTATTACCCTGTCTTTGATATTTGTTTATTTGTTTCTGGTTGCTTTGTATGAAAGCTGGACAATACCTATTGCGGTTATGTTGATTACTCCGGTAGCTGTAGTCGGGGCCCTGTTGTTCCAGGCAGTAATCGGACAGTCTTTTGACCTGTATTCTCAGGTCGGTATGATTACCCTGATTGGTCTTTCTGCAAAACAGGCAATCCTTATTGTAGAATTCGCAAAAGTTCTTCATGAAGAACAAGGGTTCTCTATTGAAGAAGCAGCTATAGAAGCGGCAAGATTGAGATTTAGGGCGATTATGATGACGGTTCTTGCTTTCGTAATAGGTGTATTGCCTCTTGTATGGGCTCATGGAGCAGGTGCTGTCAGCCGTATTTCTGTAGGTTCTACTGTATTCGGCGGTATGCTTGCAGCCGGTTTCATCGGAACATTACTGACTCCGGGATTTTATGTAATTGTTCAGAGCATGACGGATTACTTTATGAATAAATTTTCAGCTAAGGAAAAAACAAATTAAAATTAAGCATAAGAGGAACGTATGAAAAAGAAGATTTTTATTATAGCATTGGTTTTATCAACGCTTAATATAAATGGAGTTTTTGCTCAAGGGACTGAGCAAAAAGTCGAAAATTCCAATATAAAAACAGAAGTAGTGAGCGTTCAGGCAGAAAAAGAACCGGTGTTTGAATCTGCTCCTGAGTCATCTCCTGTCATAAAAACGGAAGCTGCCGAGACTGTCGAGGAAACAGCCTCTGCAACACAAAAAGCAGCTCCAAAGGAAAAGAGAAGATTCTTTTTCTTCAAATCCAAGAAAAAAGAAAAAACAGAACTTGCAGAAGAAACAACAAAGGATACACTACAACCTGTTGAGCAAAAAATAGTTGAACCTGTAGGTGCTTCTGCTGAAGAAAATGCAAAAACCGTTGCTTCTGCAAACAAAAAAGTAAAAAAGAAAAAGAAAAAACAGGAAAAACTTGAGAAAGAAGAAGTTATTCAGGTAACTGATACTGCTTCAAATACAGAAGCTTCTCCTCAGATAATACAAGGATCTGTAGAGCAGCATGCAATCATATCAATTGATGACTGTATCAAGGCTGCTCTTGCAAACAACCCTTCTATTCGTTCTGCTATCAGCGATGCTGAAATTTATAAAACAAGAATCGGACAGGCATGGGCAGCTTACTTCCCGACTCTTGGTGCAAGTGTCGGATATTCGAGAAATGATATGCTTGTCACTAACTTTAAATTTCCGGCGCAAACTTACAACCAGTACCAGATGCCTAATATTACCGCTAATTTGCTTTTGTTTGACTTTGGAAAAACCAAGGCAAAGGCTGATATAGCAAAGAAAACTTATGAGGCATCAAAAGATAATATTCAAACGAGCATAAACGAAGTTGTATACAGCGTAAAAGAAGCGTATTATAACCTGCTTTTTTCAATTCAACAGGAGCATGTTTATGACTCTACAGTGAAAGCCTATGAAACACACCTTGCACAGGCTCAGGCTTTTTACAACATCGGAACAAGACCCAAAATTGATGTTATAACGGCGGAATACAATTTGGGTAATGCAAAACTCAATTACATTAAGGCAAAGAATACTATTGATATGGCATACGCTCAATTGAATAACGCAATGGGCTTGCCAGAGTATGCAAATTATGATGTAAATGACCAGTTTGACAGCAAGGCATATTCTCTGAGTTTTGATGATGCAATCCAAAAAGCTTATGAAACACGACCTGAGTATCTTGCTGCGAAGAAAAAAGCTGATGCATCAAAACTTTTGATAAGGTCTTCAAAAAGAGCATTTGCTCCTGATATTAATGCTTTTGGCAGCTACACATCAGGCGGTAAATCAGCAGCTGATGACTATGGTTATCAATTTGGGGCACAGCTGCAGTATACAACAACGAACTTGTACTTGTTGAAAAAGCAGGTTGAAGAGGCTCGTGCTACCTACAAAAAAGATGCCGCTGACCTCGAAAAAACAAGACAAAATGTGTATTTAGAAGTTAAACAGGCTTATATTCAGCTCAATAACGCAAAAGAATCAGTTCCTGTTGCAAGATTATCTATGCAGAACGCAGAAGAACAGTATAATCTTGCAAGCGGCAGATATAAAGTTGGTTTGGGAGATGTAATAGAATTGAAAGATGCAGAAACGACTTATCGTAATGCCCAGCTTGACTATTACAACTCTTTATTGAACTACAATATTGCTGCTGCTAATCTTGAAAGAGTAGTGGGTGTTCCTCTTCAAACAGTTGCACAATCTACACAGAATCTCTAGGGGTGTATAATACCAGAAAAAGTATTGATTTTATTTTTTTTAATATTATACTAATCAGGTAGCAAATAATTTTTTGTTTTGTTTTATAACAAGTGTGAACAGGAAATTCTATGAAAATTCAACAACAAAACTATATCAACTTAAGCTGGTGGTGGCTGTATCAGGATACAGGCACGTTTTGTTGGCGTTAAATATTTTTTAAAGTTATCAAAGTGACCTGTATTTATTATGCAGGTCACTTTTTTTAGAAGATATTTAACAGGGAAATGAACACATATGAAAACAAATAATATAACTTTTGGAACAAATCCTCAAAAACTTATAAACACTCTGCCGGGTGCACTGAAACCTGCAGCAAAACTTATGGCAAGTCAAGAGGGAGCCAATGCTTTATCAAACATCAGATTTGTACAGGATACTGTTACAAACTGGGCACCGAAAGCTATATTCTCACGCAGCAAAGCTGACTTTGCCGAAACTTCTTTTCTTGAATTTGCCGAGAGTTTTCTTGTTTATTACTGCCCGAAGATTTTAGGGGAGAATGTTTTCAGGAAAGCTTACTCAAAAAATCTCGGACAATCTTTAGGAGAGAAAGTTTCAAAACCTCTTGCCGAGCTGAAGAAAGATAAGACTCTTCTTCAAAACGGCGGGCTGAAAAAACTGGCACCGGTTAAAGCCGCAATTGCATTGAGCTGCATGGCTATTCCTTTGACGGAGTTTTCTTTGAATTACATCAAAAATCTTTTTACGCTGAAAGTATTCAAACAGGCAGACTTTGACAATATTGCAAACCTGAACAAGAAGGGAAAAACGGAAAAAGACGAAACAAAAACAAAAGTTAGAAAAAGTGCAATCAGAAATATCGCAACGGCTGCAGCATTGTTTGGAGGATGTCTTGGAGCTTCTATGCTTCTGGTGAAAAAGGGTCAGAGTTCGAAAGCTTTGCAATCATTTAGTGATGCACTGCTCGATCCCGGAAATAAGCTCTTTCCAAATAACAAGAAGCATGCAGATTTTGTGAATAAATATTTCAGTATAGATTTTGCTGATAACAACGGCAAACTTGCATTGAGCAGAGGGCAGCTGACGTCATGTGTTGTTATAGGAGGGGCAGGTTATTTTGGAGCGTCAAAAGACAGAGGAAAACAAAATTTCCTTGAAACTCTTTTCAGATATCCACTTGTAGGCTTCTATGTAATCACGGGCAGCGAGCTGTTTGAAAAAGGCTTCAAAAAAATTCTGAAAAACAAAGACTCATACAAGAATATAATTAAACCAAATCTTGATGTTCCAAAGTTTTCAGAACTTCCTCAAATAGCTGAAAAACTTGCCAAACAAAATAAATCAAGTGTTGAAGGTGAATTTGCAAAACTGACAAAACAAAAAGCTATTATCTCAGGTGTTCCGTTCCTCTTTAGTCTTGGATTTATGGGGCTGTTTGTTGCTGGTATTTCACGTGTGTTCACGCAGTACAGATATGATCATGACCACAAGAATGACCCTGATAATATAACCGTTAAAACTTTCATAAACCCTTATTCTCCGAAAAATATGGATGATTTCAAAAGAAGGGTGGCAACAAAACAGTATTTGAACTTTGCCAAGAAAGCCTAAACTCATTTTTCAATCGATAAAAATACAATCGGCTGCTTATAGAAAGACAGGCGGGCTTAATATTTTATAACCAAAATTTTCCTAAGTTCTTAGATATTATTCTTATTTATGGTAAAAAATAAGTAAGAGATAAACCAGAGGCAAAAGATGAAAACGATGACAAGAAATATAGAAAAGCTTAGAAACATAGCAATAATCGCTCATGTTGACCATGGCAAAACAACGTTGGTTGACTGCATGCTCAAACAAAGCGGAGCATTCAGAGAAAATCAGCATGTGCAGGAAAGAGTTCTTGACTCAAATGATTTGGAAAAAGAAAGAGGAATAACAATCCTTGCAAAGAATATATCTATTGATTACAAGGGATATACAATAAATGTAGTTGATACTCCCGGGCACGCAGATTTTGGCGGTGAAGTCGAACGTGTTCTCGGTATGGTCGATGGGGCATTGCTTATTGTTGATGCAGCAGAAGGTCCTATGCCGCAGACAAGATTTGTTTTATCAAAAGCGCTTGAGCTCGGTTTGAGAATAATTGTTGTTATTAATAAAATAGACAAAAAAGGTGCAGATCCCGATAGAGCGCTTGATAAAGTATTTGATTTGTTCACCGAGCTTACTGATAACGAAGAACTGATAGATTTTCCTATAGTTTATGCAAGCAGTCTGATGGGATTTGCAAAGAACGAACTTGATGATGACAGTACAACAATAGAGCCTCTTATGGAGTGTATTGTCAAAAACATAAAACCTCCGAAAGGCGATGTTAACGCAAACCTTCAGTTCCATGTCACTACTCTTGATTATAATGAGTATGTCGGAAGAATAGCTATCGGAAGAATAATCAACGGTTGTATAAAATCACAGGAACAGGTGTCTTTGATTAAGGCTGATGGTAGCATCACAAGAGGCAAAGTCGTAAAACTCTTCGGTTTTAAGGACCTCGGACGTGTTGAAATACAGGAAGCTTTTGCCGGAGATATCGTTGGAATTGCTGGTTTTGCAGATATCCAAATAGGGGAGACAATCTCTTCTCTCTCAAATCCCGAGGCACTTCCTCTGATAAAAATAGATGAGCCTACTTTGCAGATGAATTTTTCAGTTAATGACAGCCCATTTGCCGGTCAGGAAGGTAAATTCGTCACATCAAGACAGTTGAGAAAAAGACTCTATGACGAACTCGAAAAAAATGTAAGCTTGAGAGTCGAAGATACAGACAGTACTGATGTTTTCAGAGTAAGCGGAAGGGGCGAACTGCACTTGGGCATTCTTATCGAAACAATGAGAAGAGAAGGGTATGAATTTCAGGTTTCAAAACCCGAGGTTATATTCAAAGAAGAAAACGGAGAAACTCTTGAACCCTATGAAAATCTGATTGTTGATGTTCCTGATAATTTTGCAGGTTCAACAATTGAAAGACTTGCCTCAAGAAAAGCACAGATGACAGATATGCACTCAAACGGCATAAGAACACATCTGAAATTCAACATTCCTGCAAGAGGGCTGATAGGATTCAGAAATGAGTTCATTAGAATGACAAAAGGAGAGGGCATCATGTATCACACCTTTAATAAATATGATGTCTATGCGGGAGATATTCCACGTCAAAGAAGCGGCTCACTCATTGCTCATGAAGAAGGTGAAGCAATTCCTTATGCACTTCACCAGTTTGAGGACAGGGGAGTTTTCTTTGTAACTCCCAAAACAAAAGTCTATAAAGGGATGATTGTCGGCGAAGGTAATCGTCAGCAGGATATAGCAGTCAATGTTTGCAAAACAAAAAAACTTACAAACATGAGAAGTGCTACGGCCGATGTTATGGTTACTCTGCAGGCTCCGAGAATTATGTCGCTCGAAGAATGTCTCGAATATATTTCTGATGATGAGCTTGTTGAAGTTACCCCCCAGAATGTAAGAATGAGAAAAGCTGATTTGACAAGAACGAGGTTTAACTAACTATGATAGAAAAAGACAGTGTTGTTGAAAATTTTACACTCCCGGGAATTGATGAAAACGGCATTGAAAAAGAATTTTCTCTTTACGATTTCAAGGGAAAAGATATTGTTTTGTATTTCTATCCGAAAGATAATACCTCAGGCTGCACTCAGGAAGCTTGTGATTTTAGAGATAATATGAATCGTCTTACATCCAAAGCTCTTGTTATCGGTGTAAGTCCTGACAGCGTTGCGAGCCACAAGAAATTCAGAGAAAAACAATCTCTCAATTTCCCTCTTTTATCTGACAGCGAACATAAGATTTCAGAATATTTCGGAGCCTGGGGTGAAAAGAGCATGTACGGACGTAAATATTTCGGGATTATACGCTCAACATTTCTCATTGACAAAGATATGAAGGTGAAAGCACTCTGGAGAAAGGTCAAAGTCAAAGGGCATGTTGACGAAGTGTTGAAAGCTATTGATTAGAATTCTGTTACGGTAACATTTTTGTTCAGCTCTTTGAGCTTTTCAATCAGCTTGTTGATTATGGCATTTTTTTCATCAGAGCTGTATTTGCCGTTGTTATAATTGGAAGCTTTCCCGAGAAAGAAGTTTATATCATCGGCTTTTTTGAGCATAAAAATTATTTCTTCGACAGGATTGTCAGGTTCTCTTTTTACGAGTTTGATTTCTTTTATGTTATTCTGCGATGGTGTTTTGAATCCGTAGATTTTGTTTATGTCATGCAGTGATTTGATATATTCATACTGAAAATCAAACTCATGCGTAAAATCAAACCACTTTACGACTTTTTCGAGGGTGAGAACTCCTTCGCTGACCAAATCAAAACCGTCAAGATGGGACTTTGCAGGTATATCATTCACAAACTGATTTTGATCGACTGTGAGTTTTTTGTTTAGAACTCTTGCGAAAACTTTTGCCGTTGTTCCCCCGCAGAGAATTTTTTGTCCGTCGCATGCGCAGAAAGATTCTACATATTTCTTATCATCACTTTCGCTTTTGGGAGGTCCTATAGCTATATTCAGCTGGACTCTGTCACGGGGATTTATGACAAGGATTGTGATATCATCAGAAAGAGAACCGTTTTCTATATATTTTGCATAGTGAATAAGACTGTGGGAAATGTTTTCGCTTGATGGATGTATCTGGAGCGACTGTTCCAAAAACAGTGCAACTCTATCCCATCCCCAGCCGTCTTTCAATAATTTTCCTCTTCCTGCCTGAACCAAGCCATCACTTGCAAGGACAAGAAAGTCATCTTTTTCTATGCGAAAATCACTGATAAAAATATCTTCTCCTTCGCAGACTATTTTCTTTCTTTCATACTCTTTCAACTTGAGATGATTGAAATAAAACACAAGCGGGTTGTCATATTCAATAATCCTAACTCTCAGGTCATTGAAAATTTGTATGACCGTAAAAGTCGAGTAAGCTATTTTCCTCTCCCGGCATGTCGGAAGAATATTCTTCAGAACTTTGACGCTCTGCTCAAGAGGCATGTTATTCATCAAAAATTTTGAGAGAATAATCTTTGTATAAGTCGAAGAAATATTCGCCTTCACCCCGCTGCCTAAACCGTCAGAGAGGACAAATATCTTGCTGTTTTCGTCTTCAAACACTTCTATGCTGTCGCCGCATAGAATTTTTCCCTGTTTATTAAACTGTTGTATCGAATAATCTATAATCATTGTTTTATCAGATTTATCAGTTTACCTAACAACATCTCCGTTTCAGCTGTTGATTCACCAAGGAGTACAGCTACATCATGAGTTACTTTCATCTGCTTATCCAAAACGGCCTGCGCTTTTTCTAGTGTTTCCATCTTAACTTTTTCAAGCGCCTGTTTGTGAACATCAGCTTCCGTAATATCAACCAGAAACACAATCGTTATTCCAAGGTCTTTTATAGAGAAGATTATTTTCTTTACCTTTTTATTGTTGAATGCTCTTATTGCTTCGTAGACATGCTTTTTGTTTTTCAAAACATTCTGGAATGGTTCCAAATCATCAAACAATACTGATATATTCTGATTAATAAGCTCATCGGCTTTTTTATCAGCCATCTCAAGAAGAGCATCGTTCACACCTGTTATCTTTAGATTGTCATCAAGAATAATCACTCCGTTTGGATTTGACTCAAGCAAAATTCTCGAAAATTTCTCCGCACGATTTTTCATATAAGGAATGCACATCTCTTTCTCAGCTTTCCCCTGTATGACAGCAATCGCTTTATCCCGGCAAGACTTATAACCGCATGCTCCGCAGTTAATTTCATCCTCTTTTGTGTATTTTTCCATTGAACGCAGAGTTGCTCTGATTTGTTCCTCAGTCGGCACAATCTCTTCTTCGTAGTGGTTTGCAAATCTTCTGTTAAGAGGATATTTGTTTATGTTGAGGATTTTTTGGTCTTTTTTCTCAAACATATTTATTTCTTTGTTGAATTTTTCCTCTATCTCAAAATAATTTGCATCACAATAACTGGATGGTTTGAGAGGTCCGTTTATGCAGCCGTTTTTGCAGGCTAACATCTCAATCATTTTGTATTGAACATTTGATTTGCCTCTCAGGTACTTGAGAAATTCCATAATTTCTTCTAATCCGCTCAGAGAAATCATCTCATCTTTTGATAACTCTTTATCGGCACCGCACAGAGTCAAAAGAGAACCCTCAAGAGGATATGTCGATGTTTCGTAGATATAATCGTCATTGAAAAATTCCGGAGTAACTTTGTCAAAAGAAAAGTTCTCATCATTCATCCACTCTTCTAGCTCGTTGAACGACAGAGCATACTCTATTCCGTTTTCCTCTGCTTCATTCTTTTTTGCAAGGCATGGGCCTATGAACACTACTTTTGAGTCAGGATAGTTTTCTTTTATTTCTTTTGCATGCAGCACCATAGGGCTGTCAACCGGAGCGAGCAGGTTTATCAAATCAGGATAGAAATTTTCTATCAGCTTCACTATAACCGGGCATGCAGTTGAAATAACGGGCAGCTTGGTAATTTTCATGTATTCATAGTGCTTTATTGCGTTTATTTTTGCAAATTGAGATGTCTGCTCTACCCTGAAAATTCCTTGAGATTTGAGAAATGATAAAATACAGCCCGTTTTGTCAAAGTCATAATAAGCATAAAAAGATGGAGCAATGCTTGCTATGACTTTTTCACCGTTTTGTAAAGCTTCTTTCAACTCGGGGAGAGAGGTTTTTACTTTTTTTGCCTTCTGAGGGCATACATTCACGCATGTTCCATCAAGAATACACTTGTCAAAATCAATGCAGACTCTGTTGTCTGAATAACTGATAGCATTGACCGGACAGTGTTTTATACATTTATAACAATCCTTGCAGTTGGATTTTATAATCTCTATTATTCCCATTTTTATACCTTTAATCCATTACCTAAAATCGTGATATTTATCACACTTATATAACTAAAATTATAACATCTGTACTGTTTCTGTCAACGTTTATTCGGTCTATATTATTTTGCAAAGTCGGGGCAGTGACTTAGTTTAGATGAAGTATTTTTGTAAATAATTGTTAAAGATACACTTGAAAAATTTTTATCATTTGCTATATTATGAATAGTGAAATAAATCACAATTATTTTGCGGTATAATACACGATGTTAAGAAATAAGGACATTGAAACATGATTACAGAAAAACTACCTGAAGAAACAACTTGTCCGGCAAATGTTGAAGTAAAAACAGAAGAAGATTTGCACTTTGCCATTGACAAAGCAGCAAAAGCTCAAAAAATTTACGCAACATTCAATCAGGAACAAGTAGACAAAATTTTCAAAGCAGCTGCTACTGCAGCAGACAAAATGAGAATTCCTCTTGCAAGAATGGCTGTTGAAGAAACAGGCATGGGGGTTATGGAAGATAAGATTATCAAAAACCACTTTGCATCGGAATATATCTACAACAAATACAAAAACTACAAAACATGCGATATCATCAGCGAAGATAAAGCTAACGGTATCAAGATGGTAGCTGAACCTATCGGTGTAATAGCTGCTGTTATCCCTACTACAAACCCGACTTCTACAGCTATTTTCAAATCTTTAATTGCATTAAAAACAAGAAACGCTCTTGTTTTCTCTCCTCACCCGAGAGCTAAAAAATGTACAATTGCTGCTGCAAAAGTAGTTCTGGATGCTGCCGTAAAAGCAGGTGCTCCTGAAGGTTTAATCAGCTGGATTGATGAACCATCAGTTGCTTTATCAAATGCATTGATGAAACACCCTGATATCGATATGATTCTTGCTACAGGCGGCCCCGGCATGGTTACTGCTGCTTATTCTTCAGGGAAACCTGCATTGGGTGTAGGTCCCGGTAATACTCCTGCTGTAATCGATGAAACTGCAGATATCAAAATGGCTGTTTCTTCAATTCTTTTGAGTAAAACTTTTGATAACGGTATGATTTGTGCTTCTGAACAATCAGTTATTGTTGTTGATGAAGTATATGAAGAAGTTAAAAAAGAATTTGAATACAGAGGTGCTTATATCCTCAATCCTGAAGAAAGAGAAAAAGTAGGCAAAACTGTTATTCAAAACGGAAGAGTAAACGCAGCAATCGTAGGTCAGCCTGCTTCCAAAATTGCAGAAGTTGCAGGGATTACTGTTCCTGAAGAAACAAAAGTTCTTATCGGTGAAGTTACTGATGTTTGCGAAGAAGAACCGTTTGCACATGAAAAACTCTCACCTGTTCTTGCTATGTACCGTGCATCAAACTTTGAAGCTGCTGTTCAAACAGCTTATGAACTGGTTGACTTTGGCGGAGCAGGTCATACATCTGTTCTTTACACTGATGAAAGAAAAACTGACAGAATTGACTACTTCGGAAGAAGATTACATACTTGCAGAATCTTGATTAATACTCCATCATCACAAGGTGGTATCGGTGATTTGTACAACTTCAGAGTAAATCCGTCACTTACACTCGGATGCGGCTCTTGGGGCGGTAACGCTACCAGCGAAAACGTTGGAGTCCACCACTTATTAAACATCAAAACAGTAGCTGAAAGGAGAGAAAACATGCTCTGGTATAAGGTTCCTGCAAAAATTTACTTCAAGAGAGGCGCACTTGATTTGGCTCTCAGAGAATTGAAAGGAAAGAAAAGAGCATTTATCGTAACAGACAGATTCCTCTTCAATTCAGGAATGACTCAAGGTATTACAAACGTATTGGATGATATCGGTGTTGATTATCAAATCTTCTTTGATGTAAAACCAGATCCGACATTGTCAACAATCAATGATGCAATGATGATGGTTAAAGCTTATGAACCTGATGTGTTCATTGCTCTTGGCGGCGGTTCTTCTATGGACGCAGCTAAAATTCTCTGGTTGATGTACGAACAACCTGATACGGTATTTGAAGATATCGCTATGAGATTTATGGATATCAGAAAGAGAATTTGCCAGATACCTGATCTCGGTAAAAAGGCTGAAATGGTATGTATACCTACAACTTCAGGTACCGGTTCAGAAGTTACACCGTTCTCAATCATCACTGATGATGAAACACATGTTAAGTATGCAATTGCTGACTATGCATTGACTCCGAACGTAGCTATCGTTGACCCGAACCTGGTAGACTCTATGCCTAAAGGTTTGACGGCTGTTTCAGGATACGATGCTATCGTACACGCTCTTGAAGCTTATGTATCAGTAATGGGTACTAACTTTACAAACAGCAATTCATTAGAAGCACTCAAGTTGTTATTCAGATATCTGCGTCGTTCTTATAACGAAGGTAAGAATGATCCGGTTGCAAGAGAAAAAGTTCACTATGCAGCAACAATTGCAGGTATGGCTTTTGCTAACGCATTCCTTGGTATGTGCCACTCAATGGCTCACAAATTGGGTGCTATGTTCCACGTACCGCACGGTCTTGCTAACGCATTGTTAATCAATCAGGTTATCAAATTCAACGCAACTGATAAACCGGCTAAACAAACAGCATTCCCGCAATACAAATTCCCGAATGCAAAAATGAAATACGGTCAGATTGCTGATGAATTAGGCTTGGGCGGCAAGAATGATGATGAAAAAGTTCAACTTCTTCAAGAAGCTCTGATACAGATGAAAAAAGACCTCGGTCTTCCGATGTCAATCAGAGAATACGGTATTGACGAAGCAGAATTTATGTCAAAACTCGATGAAATGGTTGAACTTGCATTTGATGACCAGTGCACGGGAGCAAACCCGAGATATCCGTTATTTAAGGAAATCAAACAAATGTATATTGATGCTTATAACGGTGTCATCTAAGTTATTTTTACACATAATTTGTTTTACCGGCCTCTTGATTTCAAGAGGCTTTTTTTTATTGTTTTCTGTTATTTTGGGAATGAAAGACCTGCTTGCCGCTCAGAGTGAGTGAATACAAAGAAATCCTTAGCTACACTTAAGATGACAACATAACCGTTATAGCCGTAAGAATTTCCTCGTTCGAAGACGAAGACTCTTCAACTTGTGCTTCAGAGAGATGTGATGAAATATTATTTATTAATCTTCATGAGTACTTTTTCGAAAACAGAAACAGCCTCATCAACATCAGCTTTTGATATAACAAGAGGAGGAACGAATCTTATGACATTGTGTCCAGCGCCTATTAACAGCAAACCGTTTTTCTGGCATTCGGATATTATCTCAGAAGGAGAAATGCTGCATTCAACTCCGAGCATAAGCCCCAAACCTCTTACATCCTGAATGATATCAGGATATTTTATCTTCAGCACTTTTAATTCTGCTTTCAGATAATCCCCAACCTGACGTACATTTTGAAGAAGTTTTTGATTAATAATTTCATCCAGTACGACTTTTGCTCCGCTCATAGCGATAGGATTACCGCCGAAGGTCGAAGCATGGTCACCCGGTGAGAAATATTTAGCTGCTTTTTCTTTTGCCATCATTGCTCCAACCGGAATACCGTTTGCAAGTCCTTTTGCAAGACAGATGATATCAGGTTCAACATTATAATTCTCGTAAGCAAATAATTTCCCTGTTCTGCCGATTCCTGTCTGTACTTCGTCAAAAACAAGCAGGATATCATTTTCATCGCACAAGGTTCTTACCTGTTCAAGAAATTCTTTATCAGCAGGAATTACACCTCCTTCACCCTGTATAACTTCCATTAAAATGGCGCAAGTGTTTTCGTTTATCAACGCTTTTATTGACTCGAGGTTGTTATACTCTCCATAAAAAATGTTTGGAAGAAGGGGAGCAAGCCCTTTTTGATATTTTGCCTGTCCTGTTGCTGTTATTGCTCCGAGTGTTCTCCCATGGAAAGAGTTTTTCATGGTGATTATTTCATTACACCCTTCTTTTTTTGAATTACCGAATTTTCTGCATAATTTCAATGCCGCCTCAATTGACTCAGCTCCGCTGTTGCAGAAAAATACTTTATCAAAACAACTGTTTTCAACAAGAATCTCTGCAACATCAGTTTGAGGTTTATTGTAATAAATATTTGAGCAGTGGTTGAATAACTCGAGCTGAGAGCTTACAGCCTCAATAAATTTTTTGTTCCCGTATCCGAGGCAGTTGACTGCTATACCTGCTACAAAATCGAGAAATTTATTTCCGTCTTCATCAAAAAGATAGACTCCTTCTCCTTTTTCAATGACAAGAGGGAGGCGTTTGTAAGTGTTCATAATATATTTATCTGACAATTCCTTAGTGGACGAGAGCAACTTGTTCATCTTCAGCCTCCTCAATTACTGTACCTATGCCGTCTTTTGTATAAATTTCCAAAAGAATAGAATGTTCTATTTTTCCGTTGATTATGTGAACTGAATTAACACCTGACTTGATTGCCTTTGAGCAGCACTCAACTTTTGGAATCATTCCTCCCGTAATTGTTCCGTTGTTAATCATATTTTCTATTTCAAGAGGGGTTAAACGTGATATTAAAGAATCAGGATTATCTGCGTTCATTCTTACTCCTTCTATGTCCGTCAGGAACACAAGTTTTGTTGCTTTGAGTGCAATTGCAATCTCTACAGCGGCATAATCAGCGTTGATGTTATAAGTGTTTGCCTCGTTATCAGCTCCGACAGGAGATATAACCGGAACAAAATCGCTTTTGATAAGAGTATCAAGTACTTCAGTATTTATTTTTTTTATGTCACCGACAAAGCCTATATCAGCTCCATCAGGCATTTTTTTCTCCGCTTCAATCAACATTCCGTCTTTTCCTGAGATGCCTACTGCTTTTGTTTTATGACGCTGGAATTCTGCGACAATTGATTTGTTAATTTTTCCTGACAGAACAGACTCAACAACCTGCATTGTCTTTTCATCGGTAACTCTGAGTCCGTTGAAAAATTTTGGTTCAATACCCTCTAATGCAAGTGCTTTGTTTATCTCAGGACCGCCGCCGTGAATAATGACAGGGTTGATACCGACCATTTTCATGAAAGCAATATCACCTATTACGGAGTGTTTTATTTCTTCATCGGTCATAGCGCTGCCGCCGTATTTGATGACGACGGTTTTCCCGTGAAACTTGCTGATATATGGCATTGCCTCAATCAATATTCCTGCTTTTTTTATGTATTCCTGCATTGTTTATTTCCTTCTAAGTTCTGTATTCTGCATTGATTTTGACATAATCAAAGCTCAAATCGCATCCCCATCCGGTAATTGACTCCATCCCACGGTTCATATCAATCAGAATTTTTACCTCTTCCTGTTTTAGAATTTTGAAGGCGAAGTCTTCATCAAACTCAACAGGCAGACCGTTTTCGAATAACTTTATTTCGCCTTTATCGTTTTTGAAGGAGATTTTTACCTGATTCGGATCAAAATCAATTCCTGATGCCCCCATAGCTGACAGGACTCTGCCCCAGTTTGCATCATTTCCGAAAAATGCTGTTTTGACGAGGTTTGAGTTCAAGATTGCTTTGCATAAGACTCTTGCTTCTTCTTTGTTTTTTGCATTGAAAATCTGGCATTCCAAAAACTTTGTAGCACCTTCGCCGTCTTTGACTATTTGTTTTGCAAGGTATTTTGTTATGTAGTCGAGGGCTGTTTTGAATTTTTCATAGTCTTCATCTTCTTTATCAACAACGGGGTTCTCAGCTAGGCCGTTTGCAAGAATTACAGCCATATCATTCGTGCTTGTTTCTCCATCGACAGTAATCATATTGAACGAATCATTGATGTTTTCTTTAAATGCTTTATCCAAAAGCTCTTGGGATATGTTGATATCTGTAGTAATAAAACCAAGCATAGTAGCCATATTCGGATGAATCATCCCCGACCCTTTTGCAATTCCGGCAAGTTTTACTTTTTTACCTTTTATCTCTATTTCTACGGCAATTTCTTTTCTGAAAGTATCTGTTGTCATGATTGCTTTTGCGCATCTTTTTGCTGATTTTTCATCAGCCCCGAGAGTTTTTGAAGTTTCTTTTATTCCTGGGATAATCTTATCCATCGGGAGATAAACCCCTATGACTCCTGTTGAAGTTACAAGTACGGACTCTTTTTTGATATGCAGGCATTCAGAAAGAGTTTCAGCCATAGCAAGTGCATCCTGATAACCTCTATCTCCTGTGCAGGCATTTGCGTTACCGCTGTTGATTACTATTGCCTGAATTTTTTGTTTTTCTTTGACAAGTTTTTCACACCACCATAGCGGGGGAGCTTTCACTAGATTCTTTGTGAAAACAGCCGAGCATAACGTAGGTTTTTCGCTGTAGATGATTGCCAGATCTTTTTTTACTTTTTTTACTCCCACATGTTCTCCTGTTGCCAGAAAACCTTTTGGAGCAGTAATTCCGCCTTCTATAATATTCATTTTATCTCCTTCTTATACAGGGAATATCCCCGGTGTTGTCAGCGATGTTTTTTCATCAAGACCGAATATAATATTCATATTTTGGACAGCTTGTCCTGCTGCACCTTTCATAAGGTTATCAATTGCACCAATAACAACGACATTTCCGCTTCGTTCATCTACAGACAGTCCTATATCAACAAAGTTTGAGCCTTTTACCCATTTTGTCTCGGGGAATACGCCTTCTTTTGTAAGTCTGATGAAATATTCATTTCCGTAATATTTTTCATAGACAGCTTTCAACTCTTTGTAACTGATATGTTTTTTCAATTTTGCATAACATGTTGCAAGAATCCCTCTGTTCATTGGGATTAGATGAGGAGTGAAGGATAATAGAATATCTTTTCCTGCAGCTTTTGAGAGTTCTTGCTCAATCTCAGGAGTATGTCTGTGAGATGTCACCTTGTAAGCCTTTATTGATTCATTCACCTCGCAGTAGAGGTTGCTCAGGCTGACACCCCGTCCTGCACCGGTTACTCCTGATTTTGCATCTATGATAATTGAATCTTCTTTGATTAAATCTTCTTTCAACAAAGGGACAAGGCTCAAAATCGAGCAAGTTGTATAACACCCCGGGTTTGCGATGAGAGAAGAGTTTTTAATTTCTTCTCTATTCAGCTCGCATAAACCATAGACAGCTTTTGAGAGGAGTTCTCTGCTCTTATGCTCTGTTGCGTACCACTTTTCATAAACTTCTATATCTTTGAGTCTGAAATCAGCGCCCATATCTATAACCTTACATTTTGAGAGTATGGTTTCATTTATCTTACCTGAGGCAATTCCATGAGGCAGTGCGAGGAACATAACATCAGCTTCATCAGATATTTTTTCAAGATTATCTTCGCTGCATGAGAGGTTAGTTATATGTTTGAAGTTCTCATATATATCAGTGTATTTTTTACCGAGATAGCTCACTGATGTTATATGACTGATTTCAACATCAGGGTGTGAAGACAGGAGTCTGAACAACTCTTCTCCAACATAGCCTGTTGCGCCGATTATTGCTGCTTTAATTTTGCTCATTGTTTTTTATCCACTTTTCATTCATTTCAATAACTTTTTTCATGGTATCAGGTGCCGGGCCGCCTGTCACTTTTCTTGATAATACCGATTTTTGAGGAGATATCTCTTCAAAAATGTCATCTTCGAAAAGAACGCTTTTTTGTTTATACTCATCAATAGTCAGCTCATCAAGAGTTTTGTTCTGCTGAATTGCATAGGCAACAAGCGCTCCTGCACATTCGTGGGCATCTCTGAATGGAACACCTTTTTTGACAAGATAATCAGCGACATCAGTTGCATTCAAAAATCCTTCTTTCACGGCTGAGAGCATCTTATCTTTGTTAATCCTCATTGTTTTTAGCATCGGAGGAAGTATCGAGAGACAGAGTTTCACAGTTTCTACTGCGTCAAAGAGGGGTTCTTTATCTTCCTGCATATCTTTATTATAAGCAAGAGGCAGCGCCTTCATAGTTGTGAGAAGAGAAACAAGACTTCCGTAGACTCTGCCTGTTTTACCCCTTATTAACTCGGGGATATCTGGATTTTTCTTCTGGGGCATAAGGCTGCTTCCCGTTGAAAATCCGTCGTCAAGCTCTATAAATTTAAATTCAAAGCTTGACCACAGCACAAGCTCCTCTGAAAATCTGCTCAGGTGAGTCATAATCAGTGATAAATCACTAAGAGTTTCGATGATAAAATCTCTGTCAGAAACTCCATCGAGGCTGTTTAGAGAAACATCATCAAACCCGAGATATTGCGCTGTTTTGTATCTGTCAATGTTATGAGGAGTTGTCGCAAGCGCTCCTGAACCGAGAGGCAGGATGTTTATTCTTTTGTATGAGTCAGAGAGCCTTTCGAAATCTCTTTTGAACATCTCGATATAAGCACCAAGATGATGGGCAAATGTGATGGGCTGTGCTCTTTGAAGATGCGTATACCCCGGCATAATTGTTTCCGTATGCTGTTTTGAGATATCAAGAAGAGTTTTGAGCAGTTCAAGCAAAAGTGACTGAATTGCTTTGGTTTCTTCTTTCAAATACATCCTCACATCAAGAGCAACCTGATCATTTCTGCTTCTTGCCGTATGGACTTTTTTCCCGATATCTCCGACTTTTTCAATGAGGAGTTTTTCGACATTTGTATGGATATCTTCAAACGCCGTGTCAAAGACAATTTTCCCTTCTTCATAGTCAAGGAGTATTTCATTCAGTGCATTGACAAGAAGCAGTGCTTCATCTTCATCGAGAATTTTCTGGTCTTTCAACATCAAAACATGAGCAACACTGCCTTGTATGTCATATTTACAAAGTTTTTTATCGAAGCTCAAAGATGAGTTGAAGTCGTTGACTGACTCATCCAATTTTTTTGAGAACCTAGACCCCCAGAGTTGCTGCATCTTTTTGTTCCTTATTCAGTTCATTTTTCTTCTTCATCAATGCATTAACCTTCAGCGGCAGACCAAACAGGTTGATAAAACCTTCAGCATCTTTATGGCTGTATAAATCACCTGTAGTGAAACTTGCGAGGCTTTCATTATACAAAGAATATGGTGATTTTGCACCTGCCGGTATAATATTACCTTTGTAGAGTTTGAGTTTTACCGTTCCAGTGACTGTCTTTTGTGTTTCATCAACAAATGCAGAGAGAGCTTCTCTCAGAGGAGTAAACCATTCTCCGCTGTAAGTGAGTTCTGCGAACTTGTTTGCAACGATTTGTTTGAAAGATTGAGTCTGTTTATCAAGGCAGAGGTATTCAAGCTCTTTATGCGCAGCATAAAGAATAGTCCCTCCGGGCGTTTCATATACCCCTCTTGATTTCATTCCGACAACTCTGTTTTCTACGAGGTCTATTGTTCCTATTGCATTTTTTCCGCCTATCTCATTGAGTTTTTTGACAATTGAGGCAGGACTCATTGTTTCGCCGTTTACTTTAACTGGAATTCCTTCCTCAAAATCAATTACGACATATTCAGGGGTATCAGGTGCTTTTTCTGGTGTGACAGAAAGATGCAGAAGTTTGTCATAATTCGGCTCGTTAGCGGGGTCTTCAAGTTCCAATCCCTCATGGCTCAGGTGCCAGAGATTTTTATCTCTTGAGTAAGTATCATCTTTTTTCATAGGAACAGGAATACCTCTTTTTTCAAGATATTCAATCTCATCTTCTCTTGACTTGATATCCCATATTCTCCATGGGGCAATTATCTCAAGTTCAGGGGCAAGAGCTTTGATGCCGAGTTCAAATCTTACCTGATCGTTGCCTTTTCCTGTTGCCCCGTGGCAGATAGCTGAAGCGCCCTCTTGAATTGCTATTTCGACAAGTTTTTTTGCAATCAGCGGTCTTGCGATTGATGTTCCGAGGAGATATTTCCCTTCATATACCGCATCAGCTTTCAGTGTCGGATAAACATAATCTTCTACAAACTCTTCTTCGCAGTTAATCAAATAATACTTGCAAGCACCTGTATCAAGCGCTTTTTGTTCCAGTCCGTCAGTTTCCGTTCCCTGTCCTACATCTATGCAGGCAGCCACTACATCATAATCATAATTCTCTTTCAGCCATGGAATAATAACTGTTGTATCCAAACCTCCTGAGTAAGCCAAAATAACTTTTTTCTTCATCTCTTTTCTCCTTTTATTTTGAAATTTTCTACATTATAGATGCCATAATTGCCATTTGTGCATGCATTCTGTTTTCTGCCTGCTCAAAAATTGATGCTGCATGCAGCTCAAAGGCTTCTTCTGTAATTTCCTCTCCCTTATGCGCCGGCAGACAGTGGAGGACAATGTGGTTTTTATCTGCCAGTTTCAGCAGATTGGTGTTTATCTGATAGTTTTTGAATATTTCTTTTCTTTTTTCCGCCTCAGCTTCCTGTCCCATGCTTGTCCACACATCAGTGTAGAAAACATGTGCCCCTTTAGCTGCATCATCAGGAGAGTTCAAAATTTCGACTTTTGCTCCTGAGCTCGAAGCGAATTTTTTTGCGTTTAAAACACATTCGCTGTCAGGTTCATAGCCCTCTGGTGCCGCTACTGATATATCAATTCCCAGAAGAGAGCATCCGATTAGCAAGCTGTTTGTAACGTTGTTTCCATCTCCGATATAAGCAAGTTTCAATCCGTTGAATTTTTTGAAGTGTTCTTTTATCGTTAACAGGTCGGCCATAATCTGGCATGGGTGAGATAAATCAGTCAGGGCATTTATTACGGGGATTGAAGAGTATTTTGCGAACTGTTCAACATCGCTGTGAGCAAAAGTTCTGATGGTTATTCCATCAGCATATCTTGAGATGACTCTTGCCGTGTCTTCAATGCTCTCTCTTTTCCCGAGGATAATTTCATCCTGTTTTATTACAACAGCATTTCCTCCGAGTTTTTGCATTCCGACTTCAAAGCTTATTCTTGTTCTCAAACTCGGTTTTGAAAAGTACATAACAAGCGTTTTGTTTTTCATGATGTTTAGGTCTTTTTTTTCTTTGACATCTTTTTTCAAAGCCTCTGCCAAATCGAGGAGTCCAAGGATGTCATCTTTTGAAAAATCTTCTAAATTAATAAAATGTTTGCCTTTTAAGTTCATTTCTGCCCTTTCCGTTATACACAAAAAAACACCATATCCGTATTTTGGGAGAATATGGTGTTTTAAAATTAAAACTAAAATTTTTTATGCGATTATTTTTGCACACCAGATTCAACCTGCTAGAAGAGGTTGCGACGTCGAAGTTCTGTTGTGAAAATAATCTTGTTCAATTTGATATCTCTTTAATTAATCGTTCAATTTACACTTATTATACATTTTTTTGTGATTATTGCAAGTATTATTTTTGGGGATTTATATAGCAAATTTTACCAAAAATTTCCAAAACAAAGTCATACTGAGCGCTAGCGGAGTATCTAAACAAAAAAGATTCTGAGGGCTAAAGCCCTCAGAATGACGGACTTTTAATAGTATCTGTGGAATTTGCTATATAAATCCCTATTTTTTTAGTTTGAATAAAAACTATCTTTTGAATACAATATTGAAAAAGATCGGAGGCTGTGAGAATGACTACCAAAGACAAAAAAGAGATAATAGAAAAAATTCAAAAACTCAAAAAAGAGAAAAATGCCATTGTGCTGGCACATTGCTATCAAAATGTAGAGATTGATGAAGTTGCTGATTTTGTCGGTGATTCTCTTTATTTGAGTCAGCAGGCAGCCAAAACGGATGCTGATATTATTGTCTTTGCGGGTGTTTATTTCATGGCTGAGACTGCCAAGATTTTATCTCCTGACAAAAAAGTCCTTCTTCCACGTCTTGAGGCAGGATGTCAGATGGCTGATATGATTAATCTGCAGCAAATCAGAGAATTTAAATCAAAACATCCGAATATCCCTGTTGTATGTTATGTGAACTCAACGGCAGAAGTGAAATCTGAATCAGACATCTGCTGCACGAGTGCGAATGCAGTAAAAGTAGTCAAATCAATGAATGTTCCCAAAGTTTTGTTTGTTCCTGATACATACTTGGGTACTTATGTCGGAGAGCAGCTTAAGGATGTAGAAGTCATAACATATCCCGGGTACTGTCCGACTCACCTGAGAATAAGACCTGAGGATATTCTCGAGAGGAAAAAACAATATCCTGATGCTGAAGTTTTGGTTCATCCTGAGTGTCATAAGGAAGTTGTCAAACTCGCTGATTTTGTTGGGTCAACAACAGGAATTATGAAAAGGGCAAAAGAGAGCAATGCGAAAACTTTTATTATTGTGACGGAACTAGGTGTTGTTGAAAGACTTGAGAGAGATTTTCCTGATAAGAAATTTGTTCTTGTATCTCCGAAAGCTGTATGCGCAAATATGAAGTGGATTCATCTCGAGGATATTTTGAATTCGCTTGAGGCAGAACAGCATGAGATAGATGTTGACCCTGAGCTGGCGAAAAGAGCCTATGCCCCGATAGAGAAGATGGTAGGTATTAATTCTTAAGTTTAGAAATCTCATATTCCTGTAATAACATTGTTGTAACCAAAAATAAAAATAAAGTGCAATAATAAAAGTTGGAAAATGTTATTAAAAGGTCTGAAAATGAAAGATAAAATAGAACATCTTTTATATCTGAGAAGTGAAGTTATGGCTGCTCTGGGTGAATTAAAGTTATTAACAGAAAAAATAGGCGATGAAGAATAAATTGCATCTGCTCAGATTTTTGGAAATATTTCGAATAAAATAGCTAAAAGAGCATATAAAGTTAATGAAAGTATTGGAAGAATTTTAGAACAGGAATTCTTGAGATAAATTTTTGTGTGTTATTCTGAGCCCGAAGTGGCGAAGAATCTTTCCTTAGACTCTTCGCTTGCGCTCAGAGTGATGATGAGTTTCTCAATTGTTTCAGACAGCTTTCTCAAGGATATAGTCATCCATCACAAAACCGCCGCCGATATCTGCTTCCGCTGATTTTACGATGTCAAATCCCCAGCGTTCATAAACAGCAAGCGACGGCAGATTGAATTTGTTGCAGGTGAGCTGAATTTTAGGGAGATTATACTCTTTTGCTTTTGTTTTGATAAATTCAAACGCTTCTTTTCCGATACCTTGTCCCCGTTGACTCTTATCTATATAAAGCTTTGATAAGAACAGATATTCGGGTCTTTGTTGTATTGCAAAATATCCGATATTTTTATCTCCGTCTTTCATAAGAAAATATTCATATCCGTCATTCTGAATTTGTTTTGCGATAGGTTCTTCTGACTGAAGATTTTTGAGCATATAGTCAATTTGCTCCTGTGAGATAATAGATATGAAGTATTCATTCCATATTTTATGTGCAAGTATGCTAAGTTCTTTGATATGTTGGTTATTTAAAACTCTGGTTATCTCCATAGCTGCTCTCCTTACTTAAAATATAAAATTGCAAAAAGTCCTACTACAACACAATAAGCGGCGAAGAAATTCAGACTGTATTTCCCTAGGAAAATTAAGAAGTACTTTATGCATGCATAGCCGACAACGGCAGCGAGGACACTGCCAAGAAGAATAAGCCCCCAGTTAAAGGTCTTGAGTTCTTCAAATCCCGTAACTTCAATGCAGTGATACAACGCAGCAAGCAATATAACGGGGATACTGAGCAAAAATGAATAACGGGCTGATTTCACTCTGTCCATTCCGCATAAGAGTCCTGCAGCGATTGTTGACCCTGAGCGTGAGAGCCCCGGGGTAACTGCAAACCCTTGAAATAATCCGATTAAGAGAGCTTTTTTCCAGGTTAGCTTGTTATCTCGCGGGTGTTTTTTTGAATATAACTCTGTGAACCACAGCACGAAGGCTGTCAAAAGAAGGAATATTCCGACTCCTCTGGGATTAGAAACGAGTGACTCGAAGAAGTCTTTGAACGGCAGAGCAAAAGCTATTGTGACAACTGTTCCTAATGCAACATACGGCACCATCATTGCTTCAGGATTGTTGTCAAAAGATTTTTCTTTTACTGCTTTGAAAAAACTTTTGAATATATTTACCAAATCTTCCCAGAAATAGATTACTACAGCAACCAAAGTGCCTATATGCAGCATAATATCATAAAAGACTTCCTGATTTCCTCCCGATGTGAGTTCTGCTCCCGTAAATATTTTGTATAAAGATGATGTAATAATAAGGTGACCTGAGCTGCTAATAGGCAGAAATTCGCTCAATCCCTGTACTACACTTGTTATTATTGTTTGCATTAAGTCCATTTTGAAAACTCCTCCAGCTTCTTTCAATTATCTTATACTAAAAAACAAATAAAAAACAGCCCGCATCAAAAGATACGGACTGTTTTATTTTTGGAAAACCTGTTATACGTTTGCTGTTGCTTTTGCTTGTTTTACAACATTTTCAAGAGCTTCAAGTGCGTCAGCAGGCAGTTTGTCGAGTCCTGCTTTTTCGGTTTCTCTTGATTTTACGAAATCAATTCTATCTTGCATACGTTTAATAAATTGTTCTGCGTATTCAGTGTTTTTGAAAGAAGCATCAAACCCTTCGATGTTCATGATTTCTATATCAGAGAAATTTTCCCATTTTTCGAATTTGGCGGTTCCTTCAACAATTGCTTCCAAAATACCAAGTGTGTGTTTCGGCTGGACTTTTGTTCCCATAAATTCGCCTGTGTTCAATATATAGCAGTCAACGCCGTCAGCTATCAGCTGTTTGAATCTTGTATAATCCATTTCGAGAGGATAAACTCTGAACGGGTTTGCATAAGGTTCAACAACAAGTGCGTTCGGGTCAACTCCTGCGACGAGTCTTTCTGCTGATGAACGTTTTGTTGCAAGCGTTGCGCCCATTGCAGAACCGAGAGATGCTCCGCTGAGTTTCAACACAGGAGGGATTGTTGGGTCTTTCATCAACCAGAATATTGCATTAATCGGTTCATCGACACGATCAACTCTGTTTGGAGACCAGAGTTTTGACTTGACTGCACGACCGTTGCCGTTTCTTATATCCTCTGTTACCGAATAGACTTTTCCGTCCTGACCTTCGATAGCACCGTTGTTTTGTTGAGTGAGGATATATTTATTATCGTCACATCCTATCGGGTAGTCCGCTGTTTTGTCGAAATAAGCAGGCTCAAGAGCTATTGAATATTTGTCATGGACGTTGATGATGAATGCATCATCATGCAAAACGGTAATATCATATTTGTTATTGTGTTTTGCGTGAGTAATTGTTGATTTGCCCGAGCCTGAAAGACCGAATACGGCTGCCTGGAAAGATTTACCGCCTTCAAGGTTATATCTTTTCATTCCGCCATGGCATGATGCGTAGCCGTTTCTTGCTGCTGCTCCCCAGGCGAGAGTAAGAGTACCTTTTTTATGCTCGCCAAAGTATCTCATACCAAGAATAGCCGCACAGTTGTGAGCGGGGTCAAAGAAAGTCAATCCGTAAGGGAAATCAGGATGTGACCAATCAGGATCGGAGAAGACATACAGGTCGCCTTCAGCAATTTTTCTTGAGTTTTCGTACATTTGAGAATATGCTTCGTTCATATACTGGAAATTCAGCATCCAGGAATACATAATATTCTCAAAGCCTTCAGGTATCAAAAGGTGAGCTTTTACCATAAAGTCTTTATCAAGACCTACTACTACTTCTGTTCTGTACATAAGTTTGTAGCGTGTTTGATATACAGCTTCTCTGATTACGGGAAGAAGTTTTGCGATGTCGCATCCGGGTTCTCCGACGATTTTTCTTGCAGCGGCGCATCGTCCGACAACTGTTCCGTCGTTAAACAACAGCTGGTTTGCGCCTTGAGGTAAACCGATTTTCTCAGGCTGATAAACCGGCATGCCTGTTAACTCAATTGTTCCCGGACTGTCTTTTGCCAGCTTATAAGCTTCTGAAACCGTTTTGACAGGTTCTACGTTGTTCCCGAAAAACGGTGCCGTAATTGTTGCTCTGGCAGCTGACATGATTGATTTCAGCTCATCAGAACTTGTAAAAAATTCGATAGTACTCATTTTTTGCCTCCTTTATTTTTTAATCATGATTTTATTTACATAATGACAGCAGAACACCTGCTGCGACAGCCGACCCGATTACGCCTGCAACGTTTGGTCCCATTGCATGCATAAGCAAGAAGTTTTGAGGGTTGTTCTCTAATCCTACTTTGTTTACAACACGTGCAGCCATTGGAACTGCTGAAACACCTGCTGCGCCGATGAGCGGATTAATTTTGTCTTTTGAGAACAAGTTCATAACTCGTCCGAATAAAACACCTGAAGCCGTTGCAACACAGAATGCGAACAATCCGAGGAATAAAATTCCAAGAGTTTCAAGTGATAGGAACTTATCGGCAGACAGCTTCGAACCGACTGTTAATCCGAGCAGGATAGTTACGATGTTGATAAATTCATTTTGAAGAGTTTTTGATAATCTTTCGGTAACGCCGCATTCTTTAACCAGATTACCGAAAGTCAGAGCACCGATAAGAGGTGTAGCATCAGGCAGGAATATTATACAAAGACCAAGGACAACGAGAGGAAATATAATTTTTTCTCGTTTTGTCACGGGTCTCAGCTGTTTCATCTCAATTTTTCTTTCCTCCGGTGTAGTCAGCGCATACATAATCGGAGGTTGAATAATCGGTACAAGTGCCATATAAGAATAGGCCGCAACAGCTATAGCACCCAATAAATCAGGCGCAAGTTTTGTTGTCACGAAGATTGAAGTAGGACCGTCAGCACCACCGATAATACCTATTGATGCCGCTTCTCTCATCCCGAAGTCAAAACCGCAATATTGTCCCAGAAGAAGAGCTCCCATCAATGCACCGAATATTCCGAATTGGGCTGCACCACCCAGAAGGGCTGTTTTTGGGTTTGCAATCAGCGGTCCAAAGTCTGTCATAGCCCCTACTCCCATAAATATAAATAACGGGAATAAACCTGATTCAATACCATAGAGATATATCAGGTGAAGAAATCCGTTTCCTTCGGCAATCCCAGCAACCGGTATATTTGCAAGAATGCCTCCAAAGCCGATAGGCAGCAGAAGAAGCGGTTCAAATTCTTTTTTGATTGCCAGATACAGCAGTACAAGACACACTCCAAACATAATAATTGTTCCGTACATATGCAGGAATTGTTCTATTCCGCTTAGACCGGCTTCAGGAGATTTTATCATATTTGCGTAGCCTGTTACATTGTTCAGGTCTGTTAAACTCTTTATTATATCCACTTTCTCTATCTCCTTTTCTTAGTTTATGCTAACGAGCGTTTGTCCTGTGACAACCTGATCTCCAGAAGAGACCGAAATTGATGAAACAACACCTGATTTTGGAGCTTTGATGTCTGTTTCCATTTTCATTGCTTCTATAACTAAGAGTGTGTCACCTTCGTCAACATGGTCGCCTTCGGACACGATTATTCTCATAATTGCACCCGGGAGAGGTGATTTTACTTCTGTTTCTCCTTCTGTATGGTGAGAAGGTGATGATGAGTCAATGCCTTCTTTTAGTGAAACATCATAAGTTTTACCGTTTACGACGGCTTTATTTCCTTCAAATTTTACCGCATAGTTTTTGCCGTTGACTTTAACCGTATATGCATCAGACTTGCCTGCTGATGTTGTTGAGGCAGGTGAGTTTTTCCTTACGCCGATTGTTCCATGACCTTGGAGGAAGGCGATACCTTTTTCTTTGCAGGTTGCTGCTATGAATATATTTTCTTCGGTTTGTTCGAGATTAGCATCAGCGAGCATTTTCTTTGCAGCTTCAATTCCTTTATTAGGGTCTTTATCGTTCAGATCGACAACGGTTTCGGTTGTTTGCTCGAGTCCGAGTTGTTCCGAGGCAAGTTTGATAATGTCTTTATCAGGTTCGCAAGGTGTTTTTCCGAAATATCCGAGAACCATTTTTCCGTAGCCTTCGGTTATTTTCTTCCAGGGACCGAACATTACGTTTGAGTAAGCTTGTTGGAAGTAGAATTGTGAAACGGGAGTAACAGAGGTTGCAAATCCTCCTTTTTCGACAACTTCTTTCATTGCTGTTACAACTTCAGGGAATTTGTCCATGGTTCCGTTATCTCTCATCATCTGGGTGTTTGCAGTCAGTGCACCACCGGGGAGAGGTGATGAGATTATAACCGGGTTGACTGCGAGAGCTTCAGGAGGGAGGAAGTAGTCCTTCATACATTCTTTGAATATTTCTTCAGTTTCAAGAATTTTTTCAATGTTTATGCCAAGATCATATTCTGTTCCTTTGAGTGCATGCCACATTGATACTATATCAGGCTGTGCAGTACCTCCTGACACCGGTTTCATAGATAAGTCTATTCCGTCAGCACCGCCGTCGAGTGCTGCAAGGTAAGCTGCAAGTCCGGTGCCTGCTGTTTCATGAGAGTGAAATCTGATGTGAGTGTCTGCGCCAAGAATTTCTCTTGTTCTTTTAATTGTTTCATAAACTTTTCTTGGAGCTGATGTTCCTGATGCATCTTTAAATGCTATAGATGTGAAAGGTATTCCTGCATCGAGGATGTTTCTCAGGACTCTTTCATAGAAGTCCACGTCATGTGCTCCTGTACAGCCGATGGGAAGTTCCATCATAGTTATGGTAACTTCGTGGTTCAGTCCGTTGTCAACGATGCATTGACCTGAATAGATGAGGTTGTGGACATCATTTAGGGCATCAAAGTTTCTTATAGTTGTCATACCGTGTTTTTTGAACAATTTTGCGTGGAGATTGATTATATCTCTAGGTTGTGAGTCAAGCCCGACGACATTAACGCCTCTTGCCAGAGTTTGCAGATTTATATCCGGGCCGACGGTTTTTCTGATGGTATCCATCATATCAAAGGCATTTTCGTTGCAGTAGAATATCGGTGATTGAAATCTGGCCCCGCCTCCGACTTCAAAGTGTTTAAGACCTGCATTGACTGCAGATTCAAGAGCGGGAAGAAAGTCTTTTGTAAAAACTCTTGCCCCGTATACTGATTGGAATCCATCTCTGAAAGAGGTGTCCATTACTTTAATTTGTTTTGTTGTCATGTTGATATCCTTTTTTAGTCTTTTAACTTAATGCTTTTGTTGCAGCTATAGCGATAGCTATTTCTTCATCAGAAGAAGAGGAAGTTTTTTTCTTTGTTGTGTCTTCTTCTGTTTTTTCAGGAAAGAACTTGTTAACTACGCTGATTATTTTTGCGCACAGGTGCATAGCAAACACCTGAATGGTAAGGAAGATGAACACAACTCCCATTCCCACTACGGTGACAATTAATCCGTTTTCTAACATAATATATCTCCAACTACTACTACAGATTTGTGACCTTTATCGTCAATGAGCAGAGAGCCGTCGTTATTAATTCGTGCGGCTGTTGCCCGTTGTTCTTTGTCAAAGTTTTTTATAAGAATTTCTTTCCCGAGAAAAGTACATTTTGAGATGTATCTTTCTTTTATCAGATTGAATCCTTTGTTCATAAAAGTATCATATTCATCAAAAAAAGCGTTTAGAAGGCTTCTCAAGAAAATGTCAGGGTCTGTTTCTTGTTTCAATTCGATTCTGAGAGAAGTTGCCGGCTGGTCGATTTGGTCGAGAACTTCTTTTTTTGTATTCAGGTTTATGCCGACGCCTATTATAATTCCGTTGAGTTTGTTTCCTCTGATTGATGTTTCACTCAGTATGCCTGAAACTTTTTTGTGATTAATTTTTACATCGTTAGGCCATTTTATTTCAGGAATAAGGCCGTATTGTTCAATCAATTCGGCAATTATTACGGACATGTACTGGGTAAGATTTGGAAGAGGAAGCGTATTGTCAATATTTTCAGATGGTTTGAGAACTATTGAGAAATAGAGATTGTCATAGTCATCAGATATCCATTTTCTTTTGAAACGCCCGTATCCATTTGTTTGTGTTTTGGCACGGATTATTGTTTTGTCATCCAGCTGCAGAATATTCTCTAAAGCGTATTTGTTTGTTGACTCCAGTTCATTGAAATAGATAATTCTATATTTAGGCATAATACTAATTTATTGTTTATATCCGAAACTTTTCTAAATTGTACTACAAAATCAGCAATTGTGCCAGAAACACTCATTAAATATACATCATGTTTCATAGAAAACAATTGTATCGCCGAGTTTGATTTCAGTGTTTCCATGCGGAACAAAAGATTCAACGCCGCGTTTTATGAGTGCTATAAGGAAGTTATTTGGGAAATCTATTTCGTTAATTTTTTTATTAAGCCATTCATGTCCTTTGTCGATAACTGTTTCGCAGAGTTTTATGTCGTCGCTTGATTGAACAACTGTTGTGCCGATTAGCACTTCATCTCCTTCCTGCAGTATGGTGCTTCCTTTGGGGACAATTTTTTCGTTGTTACGGTTGATAACCAAAATCAATGCATTATTGCTGACTTTTATGTCCTTGAGAGCACAGCCTTTCCAGGGGTGAGAATCTTTTATTGTAAGTTTGTTAAGTGCGATAGCAGACTCCTGTTGGTAGTCGTTGAAAGTTTTTCTGACATCAGAAAATTTATCTATCATATCGTCACGTTTTGCAATAACCGGCAGCATAGAGCCCTGTATTGTTACAGAGAGGAGGGCAACGACAAATACAATATGAAATATATCATGTTTCATTGCACTGCTTTCAGCTACAACCATAATGGCAAAAACGATTGAAGCTGCGCCACGGAGCCCTGCCCATGAGATGAAAGATATCTGGTTCCATTTTGCTTTGAAAGGAAGCATGATAGCTGAAACCGCAAGAGGTCTTGCAACAAATGACAGGAAAACCGTAATTAATACTGCAGGCACAAGAATTTCAGGGATTTTATGCGGGAATGAGAGAAATCCTATAAGGAAGAATATAATGACCTGTGACAGTGCCGTGATTCCGTCGAAGAAGTATATTAAATTTATTTTGTTTTTTATCGGGCTGTTTCCGAGAATAATTCCTGTCAGATATACGCTCAGATAACCGTTGCCTCCTAGCAGGTCAGGAATTGAAAATGATACGAGCGCAACTGCGACCATAAATATTGTGTCTGTTCCTTCAGACAGCAGTTTTGTTTTTTTGAATATATATATGGTTGCATAGGCAATCAGAACTCCGAAAAGTACACCGAAGAATATTTGCTTAAACAACATTGGAGTAAGGCTATGCAGGCTTCCTCCTTTCATAAGGACAATTCCGAGCATAGTGAGCAGGTATGCAAACGGGTCATTGCTGCCGCTTTCCATTTCAAGAAGAGGGGCTGTATTGTATTTTAGATTGAGTCTTTTTGAACGTAAGATAGAAAACACCGATGCTGCGTCTGTTGAGCTGATGATGGCGCCGATTAGAAAACTTTCTGCAAGCGGCATTTTTAGTCCGTAATAACAGAAAATTGCGGTGAATGCTGCTGTAAGCACTGTGCCTAGAGAAGATAACAGTGCTGCCTGTATGGTGACTTTGCTGTCATCAGGTTTTTTTGTGCAGAATCCTCCGTAGAAGATTATGAACAGCAGACCTATTGAGCAGAGTTTTGAAGTAAGGTCATAATCATCGAAAGATAATTTGAGAATGCCGTCAGAGCCGAATAAAACTCCCAAAAACATAAAGAAGACAAGCGAAGGTATGCCCAATTTGTTTGAAAATTTGTTTGTGACAATACATGATAGTATTACAATTGCGCAAAACAGGATTATTACGGACATAACGCCAATCCCATAATTCTAAACCATACATATAATACCATAAAACGGTATAGATTGACAGGAGTTATTGCTCGGAGATTAGGTCATCTTTTACGGGTGATTTGTTCAGAAGTTCAATAGCTTGCTCTGCTGTTGATGCTACGTCGTTGTAGTATTGGCTTTCTAATCCTTCAGTTTGTTTTGAGGCGTCTTGTGATAGTTTTTCAACCTGTCTTAGCAGATTGATAGTACTTTTTATTGATTTGAAAAAGTCACCTTCGAATTTTATCAGACCTTTATCTTCCATTTCAGTAATTGTATTTTTCCACAGTTCCGAATTATTTTCCGATGGTTGAGCCCATTGCATTATGTATTTTGCATAATTTGAGTCTATGTGTATTTCATCCGAGAGTGAATCTAAACCGAGGTATTTTAGCTGCAGGTTATTGATTTTCTGCCCCTCTTTTTTCAAGATATCGAAAGATTTGATTAAGTCCAGGTTTTCTTCATTCTGTTGTTTTTTTCGTCCTGATTGATGTGATTTATGAGGGTCCTGGTATATTTGAGGTGCACACAGAGAACCTACAATTCCGGCCATATCTTCTGGAGCCATTCCAAAGAACATACCGCCTGCTATAAGTTCTGAAAGAAGGAGTTCGTTTGTTCCTCTTACGTCAGATACAAGGCTTCCTTTGAGAGGGATGTTGTAAGTTCCGTCGCTGCGTTTTTCAATGAAGCCGAGTTCTTCCATAATATTTTTAAGTCCGTTGAGTTTCTTCAAGCTTTTATTTTTTGTTTCTTGAGGGTTATCGGAGTTGAAGACAAGGAATGATCTGTCGAGAAATTCATCCGCCATTTCCGAGCTGTAGTGTCCGTTGTTTTTCTTTAATAAGTTAATTAACAGGCGGTAAGACATATCAAGTTTGCTTGTGATTTTGTCAGGTTCAGCAACTGCCAGCTGTTGGGCCAGTTTATAATCTTTTTCTGTTTCCGATAAAATTATAACATTCCCGACTTTATCAATACCTCTTCTACCCGCTCTTCCTGTCATTTGCTGGTATTCATTTGCCGTGAGAGGGCGCCTTTTTATTCCATCCGTGCCTTCTGTCGGTATTGATACCGGTTTGTACAAGCTTGTCAAAACTGTTGTTTTTGCGGGCATATTTATTCCTGCAGAGAGAGTTTCCGTTGAGAAGACGACGTCTATTAATCTGTCTCTAAAGAGTTCTTCTATAAGTCTTTTATACCCCGGAAGCATGCCCGCATTATGGATTGCAACTCCGTTGTAGAGACATTTTCTTGCTTTGTTGTTGAATTCTGTTCCGAGGACGATGCCGTTGTCCTCGTATTCTTTTATTTTTTGTTTTATTAGCTCCATGCGCTCTCTTTTTTCACGTCTGCTTGTTTGAGCAAATTGCTGCTGATGTTTCTTCTTTACCTTTTTGGAATCCAGTTTTGAGCGGGTTGCATCTATGTGGTCTGAGTATTCCTCAGCAAGCCGTTCGCAGTCTTTTTTGCTAAAGACAAAGACTATTGCGGGCATTTTTGAGGAGTCGGATTTTTTGATGCCATGCAGGTGATCAAGCAGAGAGTTTACCGCTTCAGAGTTTATTTTTGATGTGTCACCTTTTTTCTTCGGATACGGAGAAATTGATTTTTCAAGAGGGGTTGTTATATTAGCAAGTGTCAGAGCTATTTTTTCGGCATCTTCTTTTGGTATATATTGTGTTTCGAGTTTTGAAATTAAATCGTCAGTGTCTATTTTGGCGTTTGTATCATAGTGATATAATTCGAGCAGTGCGCTTAATCCCTCCTGCGGTGTGCTTTTTTTGTCCGGATGGAGATATTGTGCGACTTCTTCGAGAATTTGGTTTGTTCTATCGGGTATATTTTCAAGATGCAGGGTTTTTGAAAGTTCTTTCAGGTCAATTTTTTTTGAGAACATAGGGCTCATACCTGAGGCGTCGAAGCTGTAGAACTTCAGAGGAACATGTCTTTCTTCAGGAGGAACATCTATACTTGTGACATGTTTTGAAGGATTAATATGCTGCATCCACTGCGTTATTTTATCGCTGTTTGCAACTGTTGCAGAAAGCGCTATCAGCTGGGTATCTGACGGGCTCAGCATAATTGCTTCTTCCCAGGCGGCGCCTCTGTCAGTGTCGTTCATGTAGTGAAATTCATCAACAACAACGCTATGAGGCTTATCAGGCATGGTTTCATTATCCTGCTGTGAGCTGCTCAGCATATTCTGATAAATTTCAGTTGTCATAACTATTGTAGGCATTGTTATATTGTGTTTTATGTCTCCTGTCATGATGCCTACGTCTGCAAATTCTTGAGTGAAGTCGTCTAGTTTCTGGTTTGTGAGGGCTTTTAAAGGAGTTGTATAATAAGTTCTGTCTCCATTTTCCATATTTTTATGTATGGCATATTCCCCGACGAGGGTTTTCCCTGTGCCTGTAGGAGCGGTAAGAACGAGAGAATCCCCTCTTTCAATTGCTTCTGCCGCAAGAATTTGATATTTATCAGGAGTTATATGGGGTTTAAGTTCTTTGTATCGCTTGATAACACGTTCTGTTTCTGCTTGAGAGCCAAAGGTTATACCAAGTTTGTTAAAAGATGAGAGATTTTGCAAATAGGTTTGTAAAGAAGCATTTGTGTTATTTTGAGAAATAGTTTTCTTTGTATATTTATGTTGGTATTTATTGTTATATATCTGCTGTAGATTTATGCTGTTAAGGCTTACTAACATCATTCCCCCTTATGATCTCTTTTGTTTATGCTTAAAAGCCTCTCAACGTAAAAATTTGACAGCTTGTAACATTTAATTAAGAATAGAAAACAAAAAGAGAGGATTTTTTATGGCAAAAATAAATATACTGAGTGTGCAGATGCATCCTGTTTACGGGGATAAAACGCATAATTTGCAAAAGGCAAAGAATTTAGTTGAACAAGCTCATATAAATCCTGATTTGATTGTTTTTCCAGAGTTTTTTACGACAGGAGTCGGGCATGATGTTTTTGAACAACAGGCAGAAGAAGAACAGCACAGTGAAACACTAAAATTTTTCTCAAATCTGGCAGCCAGATACAACACCCATATTGTGTGCGGAACAATCATCGAAAGAGATGGAGATAAACTCTATAATACGAGTTATATGATTGACAGACAGGGGAGAGTCGAAGGAAAATATCGAAAAATTCATCTTTTCAACTATATGGGCGGCAGAGAGGGAGAGTGTATTACCCCCGGGGAAGAGGTTGTAGTTGTCAATACTGATATCGGTAAAATAGGGATGTCCGTGTGTTTTGATATAAAATTTCCTCTTCATTCCAGGGAGTTGATGAAAAAAGGTGCTCAGATTATAGTCAGTCCTACTGCCTGGGGTTCTCCGATTGTAGAGGAGTGGAAAGCTTTGAATATAGTTCGGGCGTCAGAAAATGCGTTGTTTTTTGTGTCAGCTGATTTATGCGGGGATATTCCGAATTGTGCCGTGCCTGCATCAGGCAACTCTGCCGTTGTTAATCCTTACGGGGTTGTCTTGAGCACTATCGATAAAGAAGAGGGTGTTATTTTTGCTCAAATAGATTTGGATGAGGTCGAAAAAATCAGGAAAGAATTTCCTGTTGAGAGTTTGTAGGGGGGGATGTGGTTATGATTATACTTGATAATCCTTATGTTTCACCATTGTTAGAAGATGTTGTCGTAAAAAAATCTTATCCCGTATTGAATAACGAGATGGTGCGCAGTTTGTCAAAGTTTGAGATGATGAATGTTTTGAGTGATGAAGCTGCTGTTGATTTGCTGAAAATGGAGAAAAATCCGCAGTTGTATTCAAATTCCGAGAATGCAATAAACTGGATATCAACTTGTTTGAAATTTAGCAGCTTGCCTCAAAAAATAGAGTTATTTAAAAACAAGGCTGAATTCAGAAGATTGTTGAAGAGTATTTATCCTGATTTTTATTTTTTCGAGTCAGGTTTTGAAAATCTTAGCACATTGGATACTGAAAAAATTCGGTTTCCTGTTGTTTTGAAACCATGTGTCGGTTTTTTGAGCATGGGTGTTTATATAATCAGAAATGCGAAAGAGTGGATTGAAGTTATAAAAAATCTTCGGGATGACATTGAAAAATTCAGAGGGCAGTTTCCCCCTGAGGTGGTTGATGCTTCTAGTTTTATAGTTGAAGAATTAATCAACGGAGAAGAGTTTGCGATAGATGCATATTTTGATAAGGATGGAAAACCTGTTATTTTGAATATTTTTAAACATCCGTTTTCAGGAGAAACTGATGTCAGTGACAGGGTGTATTTTACATCGGGAGAGATAATCAAAAGCAACCATGAAAGATTTGAGCATTTGCTCTTGAAAATAGGTGATTTGGCTGAACTCAGGAATTTTCCGCTGCATATGGAAGTTAGAGTTGATGCGGGAAAGGTTATGCCTATAGAGATTAATCCGATGAGATTTGCCGGGTGGTGTGTGACGGATCTCGCTTATTTTGCCTACGGGATAGATGTTTATGAATATTATTTTGAGCAAAAGTCACCTGATTGGGAGAAGATTTTGAAAGACAGGGGAGGAGAATTTTATTATTTTACGATTGCAGAAGTTCCAGTATCTCTTGATAAATCTGAGATAAAAGATATTGATTATAATGCATTTTTGAAAAATATCTCCCATCCTCTTGAGGTTCGAAAAATTGATTATCGCAGGCATCCTATTTTTGCGATTGTATTTGCAAAGACTGATGATTATTCAGAGATGTCAAATATTTTGAAGAAAAATATGAAAGATTTCATAATAACCGGATGATGAAAAGCCAAGACTTGATAGTCTTGGCTTTTTGTTTTTGACTGTGTGATTTTTAGAATCCGAAACGACTGAAGAAGTTTCTGAAAAAGCCTTTTTTGTTCTGGCATTCGCAGTCATCTGGTGCACAGTCACAGTCGTTGTTGCAGTCACATGGGTCAACTTTTTGTTCGCACGGGTCGCAAGGGTCACACGGGCATGGGGCTGCTTTACCTGTTTCACACGGGCATTGTACCTGAGGCGGGCAGTTGCAGTCAGGTTTCCCGCAGCCGCAGTCTGCAAAGGATGTATTTGGGCAGACTGTCATTGCACATAGCATAAGCAGGCTGAGCATGAGATTTTTTTTCATATGGTTATTCCTTTTTTGTGTAAGCAGGACCTGTTCAGGTTCTGCGATAAATCTAACATCTTTTATCGGAAATTTGAATTGATAGAGTTATTAGGTCAGTATGGTGAATTTGGTTTGATTTGTTTTTAATTTTTTTCTAGAATTTAGTTGTCAAATAATCCTGGTAGCTGAGAGAATGAACGCATCCGGTTTTTTTTATAAAACAAAAGGTTTTTTCAAAGAGATTGCAAGAAGCGAAATAGTTGTTCAGGCTGTTTTGGTCGGTTTGATATCAGGCATTCTTGTTATACTCTTCAAAGAGAGCATAAGCTGGTTATTTGATTTTATCCAGCTTAAAATAGGGGTGTTTCCTTTTTCTTATCGTTTGTTTTTATTTCCGATAATAACAACTTTAGGCGGGCTTGTAGCAGGGATATTGGTGTTCAAAATTGCCCCTGAAACAAGAGGAAGCGGTATACCTTATGTAAAACTGACGCTTGCAAGAATAGGGAGAGGAACAAGGCTGCGCAGTATAGCAGTGAAGTTTTTTGCCGGAGTTGCCGGAATCGGAACAGGACTTTCGCTTGGTCGTGAAGGTCCGAGCGTTCAACTTGGAGCCGGTTCAGGTGCTCTTGTTGCAAAGATATTCAGGATGAAGGGCACTAATCAGGATAAGCTTATTGCATCCGGGGCAGGCGCTGCGATAGCTGCGACGTTTAACGCTCCTATTGCAGGGGCAATTTTTGTACTTGAGGAGTTAATTCAAAAATTTTCTCCCGCTCTTTTATTTTCTGTTCTTGTTTCTACGGTGAGTGCTGCAGGTATTGCAAGATATTTTCTCGGGGATAATCCTTCTTTTGTTATTCCTCAGCTGTCTTTTTTTGTGAGAATAGAAGATATTTGGGTGTTTATTTTGCTGGGGGTTGTTTCAGGTGTTGTCGGCGTTTGTTTTTGCAAGATGATTTTTTTCAATATAACTCTTTTTGAGAAAATGACAGTTATTCCTCAGTGGGCAAAGCCTGCTGTTGCCGGTTTTTTTGTCGGTGTGTTCGGGTTGTTTTTGCCTTATATCCTCGGGTCAGGAAATCTTGCAGTTGATATGCTGTTAGCCGGAAAGTTTGGTTTTCTGTTGATTTTGCTCATTTTTGTCGGGAAGTTTGTTGCAACGCCTTTTTGTTTTGCTTCAGGGGCTGCAGGAGGAATATTTCTTCCTACATTGATGCTTGGTGCTTTTTTGGGTTATTTTTTATCATCGTTATGTATTTTTTGCGGGATTGATTTGAATCCTGCTGTTTTTGCACTTGTCGGGATGGGGGCTTTCCTCTCTGCTGTTGCCAGAACGCCTATTACTGCTGTTGTTATGGTTTTTGAGATGACAGGTGATTACAATCATATTCTTCCAATTATGTTGAGTGTGGCTATTTCCGATCTTGTGGCAGAGAAGCTCGGAAGTTCTCCTATTTATACTTCGTTGATTTTCAGGCAGGGACCAAAAAGCAGGGAGGCTGCCATATTGAGTGAAGTACGGGTTGAGAAAATCATGAGCAGGGAGGTTGAGCAGTTTTCTCATTCAATGAGTATTGAGAATGCATTTGAGATAATGCAAAAAACTCATCATGGAGCTTATCCTGTAGTTTCAGATATGAGAAAGCTTGTGGGGATTATTACATTTGATGATATTGAGGATGCTTTTTTGCAGGGGATATCCCATGATGAGAGTATCGAAAAAATAATGAACCCTAATCCGGTAACAGTTTATCCTGATGAAGATATTTATAGGGCTTCTTATTTGCTTCATACAACGGATACAGAGTGGCTGGTCGTAGAAGAACGGGACAAACGGGTTGCCGGGATTATTACGAGATATGATATAAACAAGTTTCTGGAAGAAAAAACACCCTGAGAATATTTTATTTTTTTGAGAAAAAACATATAATAGTTTTTATCGATACAGAATTGGGAGTTTGTTTTTATGTTGGAAACCATTTATGAAAGAAGAAGCGTAAGAAAATATCTTGATAAACCCGTTGATAAAAAAACAGTTGAAGAAATTCTCAAAGCAGGCATGTACGCTCCATCGGCAGTAAATAAACAGCCTTGGCATTTTATTGTTTGTGATACAAGGGAGGCTGTTGAAAGGGTTCATAAGCTTCATCCTTATTCGACAATGCTGAAAACAGCTCCTGTTTGTATTCTTGTATTCGGTGATACTGATTTGGAGTTTTGCCCGGGATTTTACATTACTGATTGTTCTGCGGCGACTGAGAATATTCTTCTTGCTGCGAAGGCTTTGGGGCTTGATACTTGCTGGTTGGGGATTTATCCTCACAAGGATATGCAGGAAGCTTTCTCAAAAGAGTTCAATCTTCCGGCAAATGTTGTTCCTTTTGCTGCGATAGCTCTCGGATATGGAGATGAGAAAAAAGAACGCCCTGATAGATTTGACGCAGGAAAAATACTCTATAACAAGTGGTAATCAGCCGTATAAGATTATTAAAACAGAACCTGTCACCATAATAAAACTCCCAAGGAGTTTTTTCCCGATGTCTTTTTCTTTGAAAAATTTGTAACCCAGTACAACGCTAACGATTGTTGAGAGCTGAAAGATTGCGAGGGCGTAGCCTACGTTCATTTTTTCAAAGACATAGTTTGTAGTCATTTGCATGGAAGCTATGCAGATAAGAAGACAGAGATATTGTCCAAGCTGGTTTGTGTTGAGTTTTTTGATTTCTGATTTGATATTGACTTTTTCAGGGAAAAGGAAAAGAAAAGAAAACAATGCTCCAAAGCAGCTCCAGACAACAAAAGATATAAAAGGCGAGGATTCTGTTATGACTTTTTTGATGAGTGCTGCTTCTGTTGCCGTGAAGATGGTTGCGTATATTCTGAATTGTATGTCCTTTCTTGAGAGCAGCTTCATTGAAAATTTTTCTTCAAGGGTGTCAAATACAAAATAACTGCCGTAGATAATCAAAATCATTCCTGCAAAACCAATGATTCCCGGAAATTCTCCGAGAAAAATTATACCTGCAAGCATACCTATAATTGATTTATATGAATTAATCGGTCCGAGAACAGATATTTCTCCGTATTTGATTGCCTGTATGAGGAAACCGTTGCCTAAAGCCCCCATTATTCCTCCTGATATTGCAAAAATCCAGAATGTTTTTGAGAAAACTCCCCAGTTTGTTGAATAACTCAACAGAAGAGAGCATAAGGCGAGAAAAAAATATGTGACGAAGTTTATCCACAGGGGATTTACTTTCTGATTGCTCAGTTTTTTCTGAAAGACATTCCCTAGAGGATTTGAGAGTATGCGTAGTATTATTGAAAAATATAGTGAAATCATCTTTTATTCATGTTGATTTACAATTTGATTTAATAATATTATCATTAAATAATCGGTTCAGTATAAAAAGAGAGTACAAAAAATTATGAAAAAAATTGTTGTTTTAGGGGTTTTGATTATGATGGTCGGAGCTGTTTTATCAGGTGTTTCAGTATTTGCAAAAGAAAAAGATAAAGTACAGCCCTCAAAAGAGGTTGATATAGTGCTTCCCAACCCTGATAAAAACGGCGGTATGCCGTTGATGAAAGCGTTGAATAACAGAAGAACCGAAAGAGAATTTTCAACACAGCAGATGTCAAAAAGGATGTTATCAAATCTTCTCTGGGCAGCTAACGGCATCAACCGTGAAGACGGACGCCGTACGGCGCCGACAGCCAGAAATAAACAGGAAATAGAAGTTTATGTTATTTGGAATAAGGCTGCGTACTGGTATGACGCAAGGAAAAACAAACTTGATTATATAAAAGCAACCGATATATCCTCAGTTCCTGTTATGCTTGTATACGTCGGAGATTTGCTCAAACAAAGCAAAGAGTTGTCATTTGTTGACAGCGGTTTTATCGGGCAGAATGTTTATTTATTCTGTGCTTCGAACAATTTGAGCACTGTTTTTAAGGCGAATGTTGAAAGAGAAAAACTTGCAGGTGAACTTGATTTGATTTCGAGTCAGGAAGTTTTGTTTACACAGGAAGTCGGGTATCCTAAGAAAAAATAAGTTTTTTATTCAAACAGGAGGTTCTTCTATGGAGCAGGTGTCAGAAAACAGCGTGCGTAAAAAATCAAACGCAGCGTTTAAGAAATTCTGGGTGATTTTATTCTCATTGTTAGTATTGTTAATCCCATTGGGCTTTTTTGTGGGGATAGTTAATGACAGAGAGAAATACAGAAATGATGCGGTGAGAGATGTCGCAAATTCTTGGGCGGCTGAGCAGGCTATCCAGCCTCCAACATTGACTTTTTATGACGAAAAAAACAAGAAAGAACTGAGCTGGGAGCTTGATAAATATGATGCGTCAGCTGTTGTGGAAACAGAGGTAAGAAAAAGAGGAATTTTCAAAGTTCCCGTTTATACCGCAGATGTTGTGATGAAAGGAAATTTCATTAAGCCTGATGGTGATATAGGAAATAATAAGTGGATTTTTTCGTTTGATGTAAGTGATTCTAAGGGATTTATCGAGCAGCCCGAGTTCAAAATAGGCAAAATGACTTCATTTGACAGCGTGTCTGATAAGCAGTATCAATATCACGCTGTATCAGGGGAGAGGAGTATTCCTTTTGAAGTAAGATTTAAAATCAGAGGTGTTAACAAACTCAGTTTTGTACCGAGTGCAAACATCAACAATATAAAAATAAAAGGGGCGTGGGCTGACCCGAGTTTTGAAGGTGATTTTCTGCCGGTAAAACGTGTTGTTTCTGAAAACGGGTTTGAAGCTGATTGGTCAGTGCCGCGGATTGCGACGCTTGATGTTCAAAGGAGAACTTATGATGATAATTCTTCCTATGGCTACAAGGCGTTGAATAACCCGAATGTAACCTGCGGGGTCTCTTTGCTTATGCCTGTCGATAACTATCGTATGACGATGAGGGCCGTTAAATACGGATTTTTGTTTCTTGTTCTTACTTTTATTACATTTTTTGTATTTGAAATTACATCAAAGAAAAGGCATCCGGTGCATCCTCTGCAGTATATGCTGATGGGTATGGCTTTGCTTGTGTTTTATCTGCTATTATTGTCAATTTCGGAGTTTATGCCGTTTGTGTGGGCATATTTGATTGCGTCGTTGATGATTATCGGTATGATAAGTTTATACACTTATTTTGTTTTGACAAAAAAAGAGAATACGGGTTTTTCTTTGTTAATAGCGCTTATTCTTGCTGTTTTATACGGGTTTTTATACACGCTTCTTATGCTGCAGGATTTTTCGTTAATTCTCGGCAGTGTGGGGTTATTTGTGATTATCGGCATAATAATGTATGTTACGAGGGATGTTGACTGGTATCCTCAGGAGGATTAATCATATTCAGATTAGTTCAAGCAATTCGCAGGGGGTGTTGATGATGAAGTCAGCGCCCTCTTTTTCAAGAAGTTCTCTGTCTCGAAAGCCCCAGGTTACTCCGACGCTTTTGAGGTTTGAGTTTTTGGCGGTTTGGATGTCAACATCAGAGTCGCCGACATAGAGGGTATTTTCAGGTTTTGCCCCGAGAATTTTCATTGCTTTCAGTACGCTGTCAGGCGCCGGTTTTTTTCTTACGTTTGGTGATTCTCCTATTGCGACTATGATGAGTCCGTCAAAATAGTTTTTGCAAAGTTCTTTTACCGCTGTATCAAATTTATTTGAAACAACTCCTGTTTTGACTCCTCTTTTTTTCAACTCGGTGAGCATATCTTCTATGCCGTCATAGGCAACTGTTTTTTGATACATGGTTTTTGAGTAGTGCTCTTTGAAGGTGTTGAGGCATTTTTCGAAGTCTGGATTTTGTTCTCCGTTCGGAATAGCTCTTTCGATGAGTTTTCGCACTCCGTTGCCGACAAAGCTTCTTGTTTGCTCAAGAGTAATCTCAGGGCTGTTGAATTTTTTGAGGGCGAAGTTTGTGCTGTTTTTTAGTCCTTCGAGGGTATTGAGAAGAGTGCCGTCGAGGTCAAAGATTATGGTGTTTATCATATTAGGTGGCTTTCATATATATTATTGATTTATTTTAGCACAATGTATATCGGGTAAATTTTTTATTTTTCGATGTTTTTATAAAGATAGCTAATGATTTATTTATAAGGAAATAATATGCTGCCAAAAATCGGGATATACCGCAATGTTTTGAGCAACCTTAAATCAAATAATACAGCAGCTGTAAACAACATGCAGCTGCGGCAGGATACCGTATCATTTGGCAATAGTTCTGTAATCAGCTCGCTTGCGCAGAAAAATCTTCGGGAATTTTGCGAGGATTTATATCGGCAAGTGCCGGAAAAATGTCAAATATTGTTGAACAACAAAAGTGTCCGGAGCTATCTTGATGGGAACACAGGATGTTTTTCCGATGAATATGCAATAATAAAAAGAGAAAATATGGAAGCCTTCAAAAATGCTGTAGAGAAGACAAGCAGTGATGATATGAGAAAAATTATGTCTTCTGTCGAATCGGCGCGTCCTCAAGAAGCTGATTATACAAAAGGACAGCTGATAGCAAAAGCACTCATATTGCATGGTAATGATAAAGCTGCTTATGACTATATAATAAAATCTCCTGCCGTTTATCAGGAATATGTCTGTTCGAGCGGATATTCTCCTGATTTGTTCCTGTGCATCGGCAACTATCCTGAAAGAGTTGTTGATAATATGTCATTAGGTACTGTTAAAGAAATAGAAAAGGGGATAAAACATAACTATTACTACGGTGAATATACTGGAAACAGTGATTATTTCAGCAGGAATGAAAAAAAACGAAAAGAGCTTAGTGAGTTTTTATCATCTCAGAAGTTGGATGATGATATTACAGCATATCGAGGCGAGAGAAGCACATGGATGTTTGAGTCTGTTCCTGTAGATAAATCTCTTGCAAAGCAGGTCAGGTTGCTTGCTTTTTTGAATCCGGATTCACGAAAAACGAAGATATTTCCGAACGCTCATATGTATTCAAGCGAACAAACACAGAGTATATATGACTATTTGAAATCAAAAGACGAGTTGTCTTTGGCTGATGCAATGCTTGTTGCAAAATACGGAAACGGACGATTTATTAAACGTCTTACGGAGGAAATAAACAACGCCGGCATACAGGATATGAGTTTTAAATCATTTACTCTCGATAAAAATTTTGCATCAAACTGGGCGAATAACTACGGACATATTACTTCTCCGACCATTATATCAAAAACGGTTATGAAAAAAGGCACTCAAGCAGGTTATGATGCACACAGCGGAGGAAGACAGTTTGAGTTTGTGATGAATGATAACCTCAAAAATATGACTTTTTCGAATGCGAGGTATGATAAGGCAACAAATACGTTTTATATGGATTCGAATGTTTCTGCTATTGAGAAGTAGTGCAAAAATTGAATGCTATCATATATAATAAATCTAAGTTTTTCTTCATAGTATGTTAGAAAGAGGTGTTCAATGGGTGACAAACCAAGGTACTCAAGAATATCAGATATTTTGGATTTGGCAATTTTTATGTCATCAAAAATTCAAGGTGTCACAATTTCTGAAATAGCGCAAAGGTACAATGTTTCCCGCAGGACGGCTGAACGTATGCGAGATAGCCTGACCTGTATTTTTCCGTCAGTTGACGAGATTGAAACGGATGACGCTCAAAAGCACTGGGGTTTTATAAATTATTCCATTTCAAACCTGATTTCATTTACCCCGAAAGAGATTGCAAATATTGAGCAGCTTCAAAGGCGTACCACAAATAAAGAAATGAAAGAGGAACTCGGAAAAACCGTTGAAAAACTAAAATCCCTGAACAAAAAACATTCTCTGCCATTAGAAAACAATATTGAACTTTATATGCAGACAGAAGGCTATGCCGTTCGTCAGATGCCTCAGTACAAAATCAGCCTTGAAACATTGGATGTTATTCGCGAGGCTGTTCAGCATTCAAAAATTGTAACAGGAATTTATCACAACAAAGAGCGGCTGATAGAACCTTTAGGAATGATTTACGGAGAGAAAATTTATCTTGTAGCAAGAGAAAAAGCAAAGGGTGACGGGATTTACAACTATCTTTTACATAAGTTTGAGAAATTGAAACTTACAGACCAAAGCTTTGATAAGGGTGATTTTGACCTGCAAGCATACACAAATTTGTCCTTCGGCGTTTTTCATGGAGACATTCTTAATGTAAAGCTTCTGTTTAGTCCTGAGCTTGCGGAAGAAGCGAGTAAGTTTAATTTTCATCCGACACAATCAGGCAAATGGAATGATGACGGAACTTACACCGTAAACTTTAAAGCAAGTGGAAGCAGAGAAATCATCTGGCATGTGTTTCGCTGGGGGGCAGGGTGTAAGATTCTGTCTCCTTTATCCTTGAAAAAAGAGTATAAACAATATTTGCTTGAAAACTTAAAAAACTATTAATATTGCTTTTGTTGTCTTGCGCATTGTGATTTTTTGTGTAAAAATGTTTTCTATGAGATTTAATTACGGGGAAGATTAGCAATCGAGCGAGCTCTTCTCCTTTTTCTTCTCTAACGGAAAATCTGACAGAAAGTTTCTCACAAGAACGGGAATCAGATACCCCTGTTCTCTCATCTGCTCTACTTTCTCGACTAGTTCTTTCGTTGTCAATCTAATATGTAGTGTTACGTCCATAAGTTATTCTCACTAACTTGTGTAATCTGTATTATTACTATACACTATTTGGAATAAAATGTCAACACATTTTGGAATAAAAAATGAATGATTTAATTTCAGAAAGATTAAAAAAAATAAGAGAACAAATAAATCCCAATGCCAGCGCATTTGCACGCCAGCTAAATATTTTACAAACTACTTATGTAAAATATGAACGTGGTGAAAGAAAACCGCCTCTTGAATTATTAGAATTCATTATTACACAATTCGGGATAAATGCTCACTGGCTCCTAACAGGCGAGGGAGAAATGTTCTCTTCTTCAAATCCTTCAAGCCCGGAATGTTTTGATATTCCTGTCCTCGGAGATGTCAAAGCTTCTATGGGTTATGGTGTGACAGTGTTTGAACAAAACCGGACTGGAATATATCCCGTAAGCCGCCAGCTTGTTGAGGATTTGAGCTTGAATGTCAAAAAAACCGAAATGATTTTTGCATCGGGTGACAGTATGGCACCGACAATAGAAGGCGGCGACAGCCTGTTGATTGACCGCTCAAAAACAGAAATTCACGACGGGAAAATCTATTGCGTGAGAATCAACGGGGAACTCTACGCAAAGAGGCTTCAGTTTGTGCCTCCCTCAACCGTTGTTGTGATATCCGACAACCGGAAGTACAAAAGTTTTGACGTTGATCTGTCAAAAGAAATCAACTACGATTTTGAAATCATCGGCGAGGTGCGCTGGTGGGGAAGGGTGTCGAGGTGAAATGAACAAGATAAAAGAATTTTTCTCAAAAAAACTAATAAAAAAATTGATAATAACAACTATCTCTATTGTTTTTGTTGTTTGTCTGCTTTTCTATGAAATGGTTAGAGAAAACAATTATCTTAAAAAAGCGGCACCGCTTCTTGATTCTTTTCATTTTTATTTTGATAACGAATATATTGAAACAAAAGGCAGCTGGGATATACACGACACTGAAGGCGGAAAATACAGATACCCCAGACTGTCAAACATAAGATGTTTTATTAAATCAGGTTATTGCGAAGAAACTTATGTAGAAGAATTTGCTGTTTGGTTTATAGATCATTACTTATATGACATAACAAGCATAAAAAACGGAATAATAACAGCTCAAAGAGAAACCGATTATATTATTACAGAATTAACTTTAAACACCAACACTAAAGAAGTTACATCCCGGCAGCTGCCAAAAGGGGAAAAAGATTCAACACTTGATGTCGGGAACAGAACAGTTTATAAGAAACTAACCGACGGATATCTTCTGACGACACAAATAAAACAGAAAGAAATAAACGCATTTGATACGCCAGTTCTATATTTAGTTCGTTTAGCGAGAAGAGAGAAATGACAATAAATTTCAATAAAGGTTTTTTATGAAAAAAATATTGCTGTTTTTACTCATGTTTGCAATTTTTACACCGCTTGCAATGGCGGCAACCTGGGAAGAATTCGGACATAAAACATATATTGACAAATCAAGTATCAAGTATATTGACAGCAGGGCAATATTTTGGCTCAAAATCCTAAATGATGGAACATTAGAGGATATAGACGGTAAAAAAGTATGGTATATGCTATCAAAATATGAGATTAATTGTAAAAAAAGACAATTTAGAGTTTTGTCATCGAACTTTTATGATCTAAAAAAATATCCTCTCGTTGCTCTGCCTTATACTTCTTCCTGGACTGATATTCCGCCCGATTCCAATGCGGAAATCTGGCATAGAATATTTTGCAAATATGATAAATTCAGAAATATCTACAATAGTAGAAATTTTAAATAGGTATTAAACCAAACGCAGGAAACTCCCTCAAAGCAGGTTTAAGTTCAAATCTCAGAGTCTTTGAAATACTGAACAGATTGTTAAATTTGTCATAAAATTTTTCCATATTTCCCACCTTCCTGCTTTATATATTGAATTTGTATGATTATAGCATATATGTTTTTAGTATTAATATAAAATCTCAGGAGTAATTTCATTTTTCATAAGTTTTTTAAATAATGCCATTATGCCGATTGCTTTGGCGTCTGTTGAACATTTTACAAGGTTGTAACTGCGTTTATCGAAGCAGGCAAGTTCTTCCTTTCCTGATAAGAACGCCGGTGAAAGATAACCATAGTCTTCGAATGCTCCAAAAAGAGATCCTTCTATTTTATCAGCCAGATTATAAGAATCAGCTTCATTAAACGATAAGTCATAGATTCCGAAGTTTTCGCAGCTTGTTATGAGTGATTTAAACCCATATTCAAGAGAATACATGTTCCAGTGGATATAAATCGGATTGTTTAAGTTTTTTATAAATTCCGAAAATTCACAAAGGAGTCTTTTTTGGGCATCAACAATGCATTTTTCAGTAAAGATATAGTTATGCAAAGCAAAAGAGTGCAGTTCATGAGTTGAAAAGTTTACGAGGGATATACAGCATATTGCGGGGGCAAGTGCTCCTCCGTCGTAAAAACCGTTGCTTGAATAGTGAATTGAATAGACGTCGTGTTCTCTTCCTTTTGTTAATAATTTAATATCATCCATATTTGTGTCTCCTTTTAGTATATTATGATTGGTCATCATGACAAATATGGACGTATTCTTAAAATTTAAAAAATATATTCTTATTATTTACGCACTAAAAAACTCCCTTTAGGGAGCTTTAATAAATGGGGCGGATGATGGGATTCGAACCCACGAATATCGGAACCACAATCCGAGGCCTTAACCGCTTGGCGACACCCGCCATATTATATTGATAATCATACAATAAAAAATTTTTTTTACAACATACTTTCTAAGGAACTTATATAGCAAATTCCGAAGATATTATTAAAAGTCCGTTATTCTGAGGGCTTTAGCCCGAAGAATCCTTTTTGTTCAGATACTTCGCTAACGTTTGGTATGACGTTGCTTTGGAAATTTGGGGCGGAATTGACTATATAAATCAACTTTCTCAAAAATGTGAGCTGCTTGCTTTTTAAAATTTACGACGATATAATTCCTGAGAAAGAGAGGGCTGTATGATTTATTTGTATTTGCTTGCAGCAATTATCGCTGAGGTTGCGGCGACTACCGTGTTGAAGGCTTCTCACGGATTTACGGTGCTTGTGCCTACGATTATATCGCTTTGTTTATATGGCGTATCTTTTTATTTTTTGAGTGTTTGTATGGCACAGATACCGACGGGTGTTGTTTATGCAATCTGGTCAGGTGTCGGGATTATTCTGATTTCTGCTGCCGCATATTTTGTCTACAAACAATCTCTTGATTTGCCTGCTGTTCTCGGTATCGGGTTGATTATTGCCGGTGTCGTTGTTATCCAGCTTTTTTCAAAGACGGTAACTCATTAGTCGAGCAGTTTTTCGATGGCAATTTCAAGTGCTTCGGTTTCTGTTATGTTGTGTTTTTGTGCATAATCTTTGAGAATTTCGAGTTTTGATTCATCGATGCGGCGGTTGAAAGGAATTTTATTTCCGCAGCTTTTTCGTCCGGCATTCATTCTTCGTCCGCCCCATGGAATTTCTCTGTTCACTTCTTCTTTAATTTTTTGAATATGAAGAAAATGCCTTTGCCCTTCTTCTGTTTTCGTAAGCCAGTTTTCGTAATCTTCGTCATTTTCAAATTCAGGGATGGAAGTGCTTCTCAAATATTCTTCGTATTTTTGTTCAAATAGTTCGCGTCTTCTACCGCGTCCTCTTCCATAGCTTCCATGATTGTTGTGGCAGTTGTGATTGCCATGTCCATGACAACAGTTTTTCATGATAAATTCTCCATTTATGTCTATATTTAAAATATAAATCATAAACTTGAATTTATCAATACAAAATCAAATTATTTATGCAAACACTGATAAATTATCCCTTTTGCAAAGCAGTTTTTCATAGCAATAAAGTTGCGTTCTTTATTTGAGGAAAACAGATATTGCACTGATTTTGCAAGAATTAAAATGATGTGGTAGATGACAATTTTCAGCCGCTTGAATAATGATACACCGTTGAAATATATTCTGATGAAGGTCATTCCCTGCTGGAAGTGTTTCATCTTCAAAAAGTCGATGGAGCAGCGATTTTTTATTACTATATGATGGACAGTGCTTTGAGGGGTATAAATAGCAATTTTGCCGTTTTCAAGAGCATCTTTCGTGAATTTTGTTTCTTCACCCCCGAGCATAAGATTTTCGCTTCGTCCAAGGTCTGTATCAAATCCGTTTACTTCTTTGATGTAGTCCATTTTCACTGCCATGTTGCCGGCAATGGGATAGTCGATTTTTCCTTTTTCAATAAGTTCTTTGCTCAGAACTATCTCCTCATCACCATATTCATAATTTGCAAACCAGTTGTCTATATAGCTGTCTGCAATTTTGGCAAATTCAGGGTCCTCGTATTTGACAATTACTTTTCCTGCGAGGATGACAGCTTCAGGATGTTTTTTGATTGAGTCATAAAAATTCTGAAGCCAGTCTTTGAATGCTATTTCATCATCATCAAAATAGACTATATAGTTACCGGAAGCCTCTTTGTAACATCTGTTTCTTGCATAAGACACACCTTGATTTATTTCTTTGAAGTATTTTATATTAAGTTCCGGATGATTGTTAATAAATTCTTTGACTACAGCTTCAGTGTTGTCTGTTGAGTTGTTATCTACGACGATTATTTCGAACAAATCTTTTGAGATAGTCTGCTCTGCAAGTGACTGCAGGGCATTGGGAATTTCTTTTTCTTTGTTGTAGACACATACACCGACTGATAAAAACAGATTGCTCATATTATCCTCATTTTTTGACTATTTCTTTTATGGTGTTTCTTATGTTAAACAGGTTGAATTTTTCGAGCAGAATAAAATACAGCAGCGTAAACACTGCAAAGCATACAAACATCAAAATGATTGAATGGAATTTTATTTCGATTATTTTTGATATAAGAGTAACAAGCAGTATTAAAAATAGTATTTTTCCGAGTTTTAGGGAGTAACTGATGTTATAAACTTTTTCTTTTAAAATAACGTCAAATGCTATGTTGAATATCACGGCACCGATAAGAAGTCCTGCTGTGTTTGCCCATGCGGCACCCTCAAGACCGATTTTGGGAATAAGTACGATATTCAAAATAAAATTGACAACAGCAACTATGCACATTGTAAAAGATACAAACAATGGTTTGTTCATTGCTGTGATAAGTGTTGATGGCAGTGTTGAGAATACATTAATCAAAATTCCCAGAACAAGAATGCATAAAACAAGTGTTCCTTTTGAAAATTCTTCTCCGAATATACCGAGGATTGTTGTTGAAAATCCGCAGACAAGTGCGCAGGCAAGCCCCATAAACACAAGTACCTTAATCTGTGTTTCCCGGTAGATTATGATAAGTTCTTCAAATTTTTCTCCATAAAAAAGACGTGATAAAGACGGATAGAGCATTCTTGAGAAAATGGAGTCCATTGTTGCGAGTTTTGAGAATATTTGATACACGACATAATAAATGCCGAGAGCTGAAATCGGAAGATATAAAGGAATGACAGCTCTGTCAGTGTATTCTGTAATCAGATAATTTGTATTTTTCGGAAGGAGTTTTAAACCGAAAATCAGCGCTTCTTTGAAGTCTTCATAAGCTGTTTTGAAAATGTCCTTGTTCCAGCGGATATTCAGGTTTATTACTTTGCCTATGAATACGAGCATAAAAACACATGACGATATGTCAATTAATACCTGCAAACCGACAAAGGATGTTATACTCTTGGTGAAACAAAAATATACGCAGACAAACGCCGATATTTTGGCGATAAAAATAGCTATCTCAGCAATCAGAGGATATTTTATCTGTTGATACGCCGCATATATACTGTTGAGTATTGCAGCCGTATTTGTAAACAGAAGATAGCTCACAAGCAGGATTGCAAAATAAGGGAATATATCCTTGTGATAGATGTCTACTATAATATATTTTCCGAGCAGCAGTGCAGGCATGGCGAGGATTGCCGTAATCAGAAAAGTCATAACGAAAAATACAATACATAACGCACTCGCATTTGGTGAATCTTGCGGGTATTTGTTCAGTACTCTGATAAATCCCCCCTGCTCGGCAAAGTTTGTTAGTATGCCGAAGATTCCGATGAACATCATCAGAAATGCGAAAATACCGATTATTTCACTTCCGAAAAATCTTGCGGTAAATATATAAAATACAAGCCCCGAAACTATATTTACTCCGTACTTCAGAAAAGATGTAAATATTGCGGAGGATATGATTTTGTTTTCTTTATGTACTATTTTCTCGTCAGACATACTTCCTTCTATCCAGAATTGTAGACTCTGACGATAATTATAGTTGATAACTTAAGAAAAATAAAGAATTAAGCAATTTTCTAATATTTATGTATAATCATATTATTATGAATAAACTGAAATTTTTACTTCCTCACCATTTTTTAAGATTGTTGTATATAAACTTCCGCTATAACGGGATGTTAGACCGCCGTCGACTTATATTAATGGATGGAGATGTTGAGTTGAAACTCGGCAAGAATTCAAAAATCTCAATTCCCAAAGGCGGACGTCTTGATTTCGGGAATATAGTTCATGAGTTTTCTCATCGCAGCAATACAAAGCTGATACTTGAAGAAAATGCTACGTTTTCTCTAGAGGAAGATTGGACTATTGTTGATAAGGGATGTGTTGTTTATGTCGGGAAGGGCAAAAATCTTTCAGTAGGCTCTCAGACTTATATCTCTTCAAATGTGAAAATACTCGCTCATGATAATATTTCAATAGGAAAAAATTGTATGATAGCGAGCGGTGTTCAGATTTTTGCAGGTGACGGGCATCCTATTTATCAGAATGGAGCTTGCATAAATCCTGATGCACCTGTTGTGCTTGAAGATAATGTTTGGTTAGGCTCAAGAGCTTTGATATTGAAAGGGGTAACCGTTGGGAAAGGCTCTATAGTCGCTGCGGGTGCTGTTGTAACCAAAGATGTTCCTCCTCATTCAATTGCAGCAGGTAATCCGGCAAAAATTATAAAACAAGATATCTCCTGGAAAGAAAGTGCTTAATTAAAAGTAAAATATTCATCTATCTCCTGCATAATCATGATAAAATTTTATCCGTAGGGTACAGGTTAAGGGCTTGTTATGGAAATAGTTTTATTTTTGGCTGGTTTATTAGTTGGAGCCGGTCTTGTATTTTTTATTATGAGAAAATCGTCAGTTTCTTTTTCTGATTTGGAAAAAAAACAACGGGAGATAGTTGAACTCAACAGACAGGTTGCAGAGTTGAATGCTTTAAACTCAAAAAAAGAAGAATTTTCTCAAAAAGAAGAAGAGATGCAAAAAAAGCTTTCTATGGAATTTGAAAATCTTGCTTCAAAAATTCTTAAAGAGAATACAAATGAATTTAACACAATGAGCAAGAAAGAACTTGATTCTCTTCTTGAACCCTTCCGCATCAAAATAAACGAATTTCAAAAGAAAGTAGAAGAGAATATTCAGTCAAATGAAAAAAACAATATTACTTTTGACACGCAGATAAGAAATCTTATGGAAAATAACAGACAAATCGAAAAAGAAGCCCGCAACCTTGCATCGGCACTGAAAGGAAGTAACAAAATTCAGGGAAACTGGGGAGAAATGCAGCTGAAACGCATTTTTGAACTTTCAGGATTGCAGGAAGGTGTTGAATACAGTTTGCAGACTACCATAAAATCAGAAACAGACTCAACACAGCGTCCGGATGCGGTTGTTTATCTTCCTGATAACAGACAGATTATAGTTGACTCAAAGGTATCGTTGAACTCTTATGTTGAATATTTTAACTCTGAGAATGAAGTTCAAAAATCAGAGGCTTTCAAGAAATTTCTTGAGTCGCTCAAACAGCATATAAAAGGACTTGCGCAGAAAGAATATTATGCATCAGGAGATTTGAACTCGCCTGATTTTGTTCTTTTGTTTGTTCCCTCGGAAGCATGTTTTTCTCTCGTTTTGCAGATGAGCGAAACAATTTTCTCTGAAGCTTGGAATCAGAAGATTATACTTGTGAGTCCGACAACTCTTCTTGCTACGCTCAAGAGTATCAATCTTTTCTGGGTTCAAGCAAAACAGAACCAGAATGCAATCAATATCGCCGATGAAAGCGGTAAACTATATGACAGTTTTGTTGCATTGATTGGTGATTTGGCTTCGATTGAAAAATCCTTCAAATCAGTATCAGATGGATTTACTTCCGTTATGAACAGACTGTCTGAAGGAAGGGGCAATATTACAAAACGAATAGAAAATCTCAAAAAACTCGGAGCAAAAGCAAAAAAACAAATTCCACAGGAGCTTCTTTCAAAAGAAGAAGATGAAGACATGTTGATGATAGAAGAAAAGACGGGTGTATAGATTATGAAACGAGCTGTTGTTGTAGTAATAGATTCAATGGGTATAGGTGCCATGCCTGATGCATGTGAGTATGGAGATGTCAAAGAGTGCAATACTCTTGTCAACGTTGCAAAAGCAAATGGAGGTCTTTGTCTTCCAAATCTTGAGAAAATGGGCTTGGGGAATCTTGCTGATATTGAAGGAGTAAAAAAAGTTGATAATCCATCAGCTTCCGTCGGTATATTGAAAGAGATTTCAAAGGGCAAAGATACAACAACCGGTCACTGGGAGATAGCCGGGCTTGTTCTTGAAAAACCGTTTTTGACTTACCCTGAAGGATTTCCCAAAGAACTCATTGATGATTTTGTGAAAGAAACAGGCTGCGGCGGCGTGCTTGGAAACTACCCCGCCTCAGGTACAAAAATTATTGAAGAGCTTGCATCAGAGCATGAAAAGACAAAATTTCCTATAGTTTATACAAGTGCAGACAGTGTTTTTCAAATAGCATGCGATGTTGATGTTATTCCTCTTGAAACGCTTTATAGATGGTGTGAAATTGCAAGAAAACTTCTTGATGGAAAATACAATGTCAGCCGTGTTATTGCAAGACCTTATCATAAAGTTGACGGGAAATACCAGAGAATATCAAAAGACAGAAGAGACTATTCCGTTCCTCCGACAGGCAAAACAGTTCTTGATGCGGTGAAAGAACAGAACGGAAGAGTTCTTGGCATAGGAAAAATTGAGGATATATTTGTAAAAACAGGTATAACCCATGCGATTCATACAGGTTCAAATAAAGAGGGGCTTGAAATTTTGCTTTCTGCTCTTGATGACAGATTTGATTATGAGAAGTATAAAACAGATAAAAATTTTTCAGACTTTGATAAAGAGTTTATATTTGTCAATCTTGTTGATACAGATATGCTCTTCGGGCATAGAAATGATGCTGTAGGCTATGGAAGGGCTATCGAAGAGATAGACACATATGTTGATAAATTTTTGAATTTGTTAACTGATGATGATTTGTTGATTATAACAGCTGACCATGGCTGCGACCCGACTGTAGCGGGCACCGATCATACAAGAGAGATGATTCCCGTTGTGTTATATTCAAAATCGTTGAAACCGCAAAATTTTGGAACAACTGATGGGTTTGGACGTATTGCTGCGAGCGTTGCAAAATGGCTCGGGGCGGACTTTGGATGTAATTCTGATGCGTTGTTTTAAAAATTAGCCGTATGTTTTTTAATATTAAATTGAAAATTTTTATAAAATTTGGTATATTAAACAGAGTTTCTGTTATAATGTAATGGATAATCATTTAGGAGAAAAAAAATGAAAGTAAGAATCGACGATGGATGTATAGCTTGCGGTGCATGCGAATCAATTTGCAGCGATGTTTTCCATGTGGAAGATGCTGCTGTTGTTGATGAAGATGCTGTTGATGCAAACATCGATGCAGTGAAAGAAGCTGCTGATGCTTGCCCTGTTAGCGTAATCATTATCGAATAATTCTAATCAGTATGCAAAAAGGCGGTATCTCAGTTTTGGGTTACCGCTTTTTTGTATTTTATGAAGGACTAAAGGCGGATTATGTTTGAATATATAAAACTGAACTTTTTCAATCATCTTGATTTCTGGCATATAATTGTTGCTTCTGTCATTGCATTTATTACTATTGTTGTTGCAAGGGCAGGACAGTATTTCCTTGATAAAATTATTGAGAAAATTTTCTCAAAGCATATTAGTACAAGCGGAAAAGTAAATTTGAACAAAATTAATACACCCTTTTCGCTGTTTGTTTATATTGTCGGTTTCGGGATTGCTATTGCTGTTTTGCATCCGACCGATGCCGTTTTTCCGATTAAGACAGGTCTAACCCTCTTCGTAAGAGTTGCCAGCACTATTATGCTGACCTGGATGGGGTATGTTCTTGTTGATTTTGTTGACAGATTTTTCTCTTTCAAATACGAGCAGTCGAGTTTTCCGATACTCAAATTTATTCCTCTTTTGAATATATTACTGAAGACTACAATAACTTTTGTGATGATAGTGAATATTCTTCAATATTTCGGATATTCGGTATCAACACTCTTGGCAGGGGTTGGAATTTTGGGTGTTGCCGTCAGTTTTGCATCAAAAGAGTATATTGCAAATGTTTTTGGAGCATTTGCAATTATCGGCGATGGAACTTATAAAATAGGTGACTACGTGGTTATTGATAAGGCTGTTGCAGGCAGCGATGTTGAGGGAACAATTGAGACTATTTCTCTGCGCTCAACAAAGATAAGAGCTCTGGATGACAGTGTAATTATTGTTCCGAATAATATAATCGGAAACTCGATTGTTAAGAATATTTCCATGGTGACTAAAAGACGTATATATGAATTTATTGATGTGACATATGACACACCTGCAAATAAAGTTGAAAGAGCCGTTGAAATTTGCAAAATTGTAGCTAATGAAAATCCGAAGATACTGAAGGATTACAGAGTTTTTCTCAACAAACTCGATTCTTCTTCGTTGAAGATATATTTGAGCATGTATGTTGATACTACTGAATATGCCGAATATCTGAAAGTCAGAGAAGAATATCTCCTCAAGCTCTTTGAAGAGTTTAACAAAGAAGGCATTGAATTTGCGTTTCCGACGGAAACTCTTTATATTAAGAAATAATATCTGTTTTTGTGGCAATTTTTTATCTCTGCTTGTTTTATAAGAAATGTGTTTAATGAGCGGAGTGAAGTTTTGTTAAATAGCAGTGTAAGCCCTTTGAGTTATTCTAACTACATTAACCCTCAAATGATGGTTAATAAACAGGATAGCAGTTCTGTTGTCAAAAATAATTCAGAACAATCTGACAGTTTTGAATTTTCTGATAAAATTGAGAAAAAAAATAAAAAGAATAATAAAATAAAAACTGCTATAGGTGCAGCTGTTGTGTTTGGTGCCGCAATTTTAAGCTTAGCCATGTTAAAAAAGAATAACAAGAATCTCAGGGAATCATTCAATGCACTCTTCAAAGATAGTGATATGAAAGGTGTCAGTTTTTCTAAAAAACTGAAAACTCTCTTTGCCGGTGATGAGGCTATTGAAAAACTCTCAAAGGCAAGAAAGGCGTCAACCTCAAAGTTGGATGAGATTCTTGATGGGGTCGTTGATACCAAAAAGAAACCGAATGAAGAGATACCCCTCTCCGGAGATGAACAGCCTGTTATGACAAAACACGCGGGAGAAGAAACAATGGCTGTTGCTGAACCGCTGCAAGAAACAAAGGGGACTATGACGTTTGAAGGAAACGGAAAAGAGAGGATTCCTTCAGGCGAATTTGCATGTGATGAGGATTTCAGTGAATTTGTCAAAAAACTTGCAGGAAAAAGATATTCTTCAAATCAAGATGTTCAAAAAATTCTTGATGTATCAACCAGAGATTTTGATAAAGCAAGAAAATCCGGGGATGTATCAGATTTTCTTACATATTATGAAAAACTTGCATCAAGACATGAAAGATTTATTCGTAAACCTGATAAAAAAGAGACAGCAGATTTTATAAGCGAAGTCATGTCTGCGTTTGAAAAATATCTGGGTAATAAACATGGGATTTCTGTACGAAAGGCTTCAAACGGGGATATTTTTGATCCGTCGATAATGAGAAAAATTGATACCGCCAAAACCACGGACAAAGCTCTTGAGGGAACGGTTGAAAGCATGTATCACCCGGGATTTTTGGCTTCAAACGGTGATGAACTCCGTCCTCTCAGGGTAAATGTTTATGAGTATTCTCAAGAGTAAGAGTTATTCCTGCTTCAGCTCTCTGTTCATCAGAGCATTGAGGGCTTCTTTCGGAGATATATCAGTATAAACTATACGGTAAATCATCTCTGACAACGGGGTGTAGAGGTTTAATTCTTTTGAGAGTTTGCATAATGCTTCTGAGGTTTTGACTCCTTCCGCAACAGAGCCGAGTTCTGCGAGAATATCGTTTATTTTCTTTCCCTGACCGAGCATATAACCTACTGTATAGTTACGGCTTAGAGGGCTTGAGCATGTGGCAATCAGGTCACCCATCCCTGAAAGACCATAGAGAGTTGATGGTTTTGCTCCGAGGGCTGTACTTACCCTGATAATTTCAGCCATACCTCTTGTGAGAATGGAGCCTCTTGCATTATCTCCGAGTTTCATAGCACCTACAAATCCTGATGCGATTGCGATAACATTTTTCAAACTTCCTCCGAGTTCGACGCCGATAATATCAGTATTGAGATATAGTCTGAATCTGTTTGGCACGCTCATTTTTTGCTGTACAATGCGGGCTGAGTTTTCGTCTTTTGATGCGACTGATGCTGCAGTTGGAAGTCCTGCGAGAACTTCTTTTGCGAGTGTCGGGCCTGAGAGAACAACTATAGGGTTATCAGGCAGTTCTTCTTCTATTACCTCGCTCATTCTCTTAAGAGTAGGTATTTCAAGCCCTTTTGAGGCGTTGACGAGGATTTGGTTTGGTTTAATCCCTGCTTCCTTAAGCTGAGAAGAAACAGCTCTTATTCCTGATGTTGAGATAACCATCAGGATAATATCAGCATCTTTGATTGCTTCATTGAGATTTGATGTTATTTGAATTTTTTCCTGAAGCTGAACTTCAAGAGGAGATGAGATTCTTTTTGTTTTTATAAATGATTCTGGTAGGTCTGCGCTTCTTCCCCAGAGTGTAACTTCTTCGAAATTATCACATAAGAGCCAAGCAAGAGTACTACCCCAGCATCCGGGTCCAAGAACAGTAAGCTTCATCTTTTATCCTCCGAACTCATCTTTACTCATTTTATAATAGTTGAGATTTTTTTATTTGTAAAATAGTTAATCGAATCTTTTGACTTTATATCCGTATTTTCCGATTTGATAGTTATTTTTTGTTTTTGAGAGGAAGAGAATATCCCCGTTTTTGTATCCGACACTCCAGGCTCCGAGGAAAATTCTGTGTTTATCACGTTTCATACCATAGGCATAAACTATAATTCTTTCATGATTGTTTATGTCCCATCCGATGGGCTGTACATCCCACTGATAAGCCGAGAGTATAACTCCGAAACGGTTGAGATAGTCATCTCTTATATCTTTTTTCAGATTTGAGAGTTCATGTATTTTGTTTGTATCGAAGTCATAAATCCAAGTACTGCATTCCCACAAATCACGTTGTGTTTCTCCGTAGCGGGTTTTTATCAGAAGTTTTGAAGAGTCATATGACCAGTCAACAGGAACGATAGTTTTGAATATTTGAGAATCAACATTCTCAAGCCCCTTTGATAATAGAGGAATTTCTACCCTGTCTTTTATGGTAGCTTCTCTTACACTTTTCATGGGCGGTTTTGTTTTATCGAGGTTTATATAAAACAGCTCTGAGGCTACTCTGTTTATTGAAGGATAAAAATATACCTGAGAATATACAAGCTTTGAAAAATCAGGCGAAATACATCCTGATGTATTCAGCTGTTTTTCAACTTTAAGATTAAGCAAATCAAGTTCTATTTCTCCTGCCAGATCATTATATTTTACAAAACGATAATCACCTTGAGGAACGAGTTCTTCGACAGGAGGTTCTTTTGCTTTTTTCTTTTTTTCTTTTTTCTCTTGTCTTTCCTCTTTTGATTTTTGGATTTTTTCTTTGAAAGATGATATAAGTCCCTGTTTTTCTTCAGGTTCTTCAACAGGAGCCGTTTGTGATTCGAGTTCTTTTGAAGGTGGAGTTATGTTTTCTGATTCATCTTGTGTTGTAACTTCTTTTTCTTGTTGTGGTTGTGAGTTATCTTCCTTAAACAATTCATTTATAAGTTGTTCATAAGCTTCTTCTGATTTTGGAGTTGCTTCCTGTGTGTCGTTATCTTTTGTAACTTCTCCGTCAGGCAGGAGATTTTCGTATTGTTCGTCTATAACGGCATGTCCTCTTGCATCAATTTTGAGAGATTTTCTCATCGTCGGAGTGAGGTCTTTTTCTTTTTTCTTTTTGGCGTCAGCTGTAGTTAACTGGCATAAAAAGATTATGGTGCATAAAAATAATATGAATATATTTTTATGCATTTTAGACAAGACCTTCCCTCATTGCAAGAACAGCGGCCTGTGTTCTGTCATCCACGCATAACTTTTGCAGGATGCTGTGGACATGTGCTTTTGCCGTTGCACGTGTAATAAATAATTTTTCTGCTATCTGCGGGTTTGTTGCCCCATCTACTATTAAGGAAAGAACTTCAAGTTCTCTGTCTGTCAGACCGCAGTTTTTTGCATACTGTTTTCCATCAGAAGACGGACCGTCTGTTTCGCTGATAATGGCATTTTGTTTGTTGATGCTTCTCAAAACTGTTTTTGCTATTGCAGGATCCAACCAGCCTGTTCCCTCTGCAACAGCCTTGATTGCCGTTGTAAGCTGGTCTTCTGAAGCCCCTTTCATAATATATCCGTCAGCGCCTGCCCCAAGAGCCGCAAATACATCATCTTCTCCGTCACGTGAAGTGAAGATTAAAATTTTGCTGTCTATTTTTGCATCTCTGATTTGTTGGGTGGCTTCTATTCCATCAATTTCAGGAAGCCCGATGTCCATAAGTATGATATCAGGACGGAGTTCTTTTGCCAGACTGACTCCCTTCACTCCATTGTCCGCTTCTGCAATCATTTCTATGCCGTCAGCCTTTTGCAAAACCAACGCCAACCCCATTCTTGTCATTGTGTGATCTTCGACAAGAAGAACACTTATCGGTTTACTCATTTATTCATCTCCACTAAGTCATAACTCTCTGTCTGTTTGCCTTCGAGCGGTATAGAGAATGTAAATTCAGACCCCTTGTTCACTTCGCTTTTCAGTGAGATTTTACCGCCATGTGCTTCTATTATTTGTCTGCTCAAATAAAGCCCCAGTCCTGTGCCTGTTGAGCGTTTGTTTTTTGTCCCCTGAGAGAATCTTACAAACATATTGTCTATATCTTCTTTGGGAATTCCTATGCCTGTATCTTTTACTTTAACGACAGCATGTTTGTCTTCCGCTGATAATTCTATCGAAACAGAACCTTTTGCGGTATGGTTCAAAGCGTTACCTATAAGATTTGTGATAACTCTTCTTATTTCCTGTTTATCGGCAAAGACTTCAATTTCTGAGCCTGAGAAATTTATCTCTAAAGATTTTTGTTCGGCAAGCGGGCGAAGTTCGTTTATGCATTGTGATATAAGATGATTCAGAGAGAAATAGTCAGGACATAAAACGAGTTTACCTGCGTCATATTTATAAACTTCAAGGAGAGCATTGACTAATCCGAGCATATCTTTTTGGCTTGACATCATGGTTGATAAAAATTCTTTTTGTCTGTCGTTCAGAGCTCCGAGAGTTCCGTCGAGGAAGAATTTTAGAGTCTGGATTGATGCAAGAAGAGGTGTTCTCAAGTCATGCGTAAGCGTTGCGATGAAATCATCACGCAATCTTTCCATGTTTCTCTGGATTGTAATATCTCTGATTACGGCAACAAAATAACCCTCTGGGATATGTGCAAAGCTGATTTCTACAGGGATATTGTGTTTTGAATTTTTAATGAATATATCCCTCAAGAATATATCGTCTTCTTTTTTGAGTTTTTCAAGAATACTTTCTTTTGATATAAAAATTTCTTTCATATTAGACGGCTGTTTTTCGCACATCTTTTGGAATGCGGGGTTTGTTTTGAGGAAGTTCCCGCTTTCATCGATTGTTGCAATACCATCGGCGCAATAGTGGATTATGGCGTTGAGTTTCCGGTTTGCTTCAGAGAGTTCTTTTGTTCTCTCTTTGACGAGTTCTTCGAGTTTTTCGTTTTGAAGTTTGAGTTGTTTTATCAAATCTCCACGCTCGAGGGCATTTCTTATAGAGATTATGAGGTCGTTGTTATCCCAGGGTTTTTCAAGATAACGATAAATTCCGACTTCATTGATTGCTTTGATTGCATTTTCTTTATCCGCATAACCCGTTAACAAAATCATTGTTGTATCGGGGTTGATTGCTTTTGCTTCCGTCAAAAATTCAATGCCGTTCATATCAGGCATGAGAAAATCCGATAAAATAACCTGAACGTCATTTTGCTTGATGAAATTCAGCGCATCAAAAGGAGTGTTGAACGTTTTTATATCAGCGTCCAGTTCAATATCTAACAGAACTTTGAGGGTATCTGTTATCATTTTTTCATCATCAACTATGCAAATTGTCTGTTTTTCAACTCTCTGCGTCATATTCCCTTTTGTTAACTATTTTTTTTAATAGAATTATAACTTACTTTTCTTTTAGCATATAAAATTTTGGCATGACGCACAAATAATTTACATTTTAGCAATATTTGAGTCAAAAAAAAACGGAAGAATTTTTCTTCCGCTTATATTATTTTTTATTAAAAAATTAATTCCTAACCTCTAATACCGAGTTCTTGAATAAGTTCTCTGTACTTATCAAGATTTTGTTTTTTCAAATAAGCTAAAAGACCTCTTCTTTTACCAACCAGCATCAGAAGACCTCTTTTGCCCTGGAAATCTTTTTTGTGAGTTTTCAAATGTTCTGTAAATTCTTTGATTCTCTGAGTCAAAATAGCAACTTGAACTTCAGTTGAACCTGAATCTTTTTCATTTTTTCCGAATTTTTTGATTATTTCGCTTTTTTGTTTTTGGTCAATCATTTTTTATTTCCTATTCTCTTATAAATTACATTAAAATCATACATCAGTTTAATGATAATAACACTTCAAGTTTAATTTGCAATTATTTGTAAAAAATTTATTAATTTTTTTTGTTATACAATAAATTATATAGAAAAAATAATTTTTATGGAGTTTAAAAAAATGAATGACAAACAAGTGAGAGTCAGAATAGCTCCCTCTCCGAGCGGAAATTTGCATGTAGGGACAGCAAGAACAGCTTTATTTAACTATCTTTGCGCCAAGAAAAACGGCGGTAAATATATATTGAGAATTGAAGATACCGATCTTGAACGTACGGAACAAAAATACATCGATAATATCTATGACAGCTTGAAGGCAATCGGGCTTAACTGGGATGAAGGTCCTGATGTAGGCGGACCTTATGCACCATATCAGCAATCGGAACGTTTTGATATTTACAAAAAATATGCTCAGAAGCTTCTTGATGAAGGTTATGCTTATGAATGCTTCTGCACTCAGGAAGAACTCGATGCGGAAAAAGAACAAGCAATAAAAGAAAGAAGAGCCTACAAATATTCAGGAAAATGCAGACATCTTACTCCTGAGCAGAAAGAAGAACTCAGAAAACAGGGTAAGAAGCCTGTTTTGAGATTTGCAGTACCTGAAGGGCATATGAAATTTAAAGACCTTGTAAAAGGCGAGCTTGAGTTTGATTTAGGGCTTGTCGGTGATTTTGTAATTATGAAATCAAACGGAATTCCTACATATAACTTTGCCGTAGTAGTTGATGATATTGAGATGAAGATGACTCATATTATCAGAGGTGAAGACCATATTTCAAATACACCGAAGCAGATTATGATTTATAATGCACTTGGTGCGGAAGTTCCTCAATTTGCGCATGTCGGAATGATTCTTGCACCGGATAAAAGTAAGTTATCAAAAAGGCATGGTGCAACTGCCGTGAGTGATTTTATTGCTCAGGGATATTTGCCCGAGGCTTTTGTGAACTTTATTGCTTTATTAGGGTGGTCACCTTCTGATGGTGAAGAAATCAAAACTCTTGATGAGATTGCAAAAGATTTTGATTTGTCGAGATTATCTTCAAGCAATTCCATCTTTGAATATGACAAGTTGAAATGGATGAACGGTCATTATATCAGACATCTGCCTATCGAAGATATTACAAATCGTGCAAAAGCTTATTTGACTGATTATGATTTGAGCAAATACAGTGAAAAACAGCTCCAGCAAATAATTGAATCAACAAGAGAGCCGATATCTCTCTTATCTGAGATAAAAGACGGTGTAAGTTATTTCTTCGAAGATGAGCTGACTATAGATGAAGATGTTAAGAACGACATTTTGAAAACAGATTTGGGCAAAGAAGTTTTGGAAGCTTTTCTCAAATTGTGCGATGAGTTGAAGTTTGATGATGTCGAAGAAATTCACCATCAGCTTGAAGCGTTCAGAGGTGTATTTAAAGAAAAAGGCATCAAACCGAAACAGACCATGTGGATTGTCAGAGGTGCCATTACAGGAAGGACACGAGGTGCCGATATCGGTGTAATTATCTCTGTTCTCGGAAAAAACAGGGTGGTCGAACGAGTAAAGAAAGCTATGGCAATCTAGGAGCATAAGGATGAAAATATACAACTCATATACCAATCAAACGGAAGAATTTGTGCCTATTGACGGGAAGAAAGTCAAGATGTATGTGTGCGGACCTACGGTTTATGACTATGCTCATCTCGGGCATGCCCGCTGTTATATTACCTGGGATATGGTTGTGAGATATCTTCGCTTTAGAGGATATGATGTTACTTATGCAAGAAATATCACTGATGTGGATGACAAAATTATTGCCCGTGCCCAAAAAGAAGGAACGACTCCTTCTGTTATTTCAAAAAAATACGCCGAAGAGTTTGAAAAATCCATGGCGGCTCTGAATGTTCTTTCACCTGATGTAGAACCTCTTGCCACACAAAATATTCAAGAGATGATAGCCATAGTGAAAAAACTTCAGGATGACGGGTTTGCTTATGAAGTTGATGGCGATGTGTATTTCCGTGTAAAAAAATTTCCGAAATACGGAATGCTAAGCAACCAGAGTATAAAAGACCTCGAAGCAGGCGCACGGGTTGAAGCTTCAGATAAGAAAGAGGACGCTCTTGATTTCGCTCTGTGGAAATCGGCAAAAGAGGGTGAAATTTCATGGCCGAGTCCATGGGGGCATGGTCGTCCCGGGTGGCATATAGAGTGCTCTGCAATGGCGAGAAAGTATCTCGCTCCGACAATAGATATCCATGCAGGCGGGCAGGATTTGTTGTTCCCTCATCATGAGAATGAGATAGCTCAATCAGAATGCGCTTTCAAAGTTCCGTTTGCCAAATACTGGATGCACAACGGATTTGTTACCATCAACAAAGAGAAGATGTCAAAATCTCTCGGAAATTTTGTGACGATTAATAAATTGCTTGAGTCTTATGACGCTGATACAATCAGGTTTTTTATTTTGACAAATCATTATCGCATGCCGGTAGAGTTCAATGATGAAGCTCTTACGTCTGCAAAAGCCGGTGTTAAACGCCTGAAAAATGCGGTTGTTGATTTGAAAGAATATGCAGGCGATGATTTGGCTGTTGATTTAGAGTCTGATGAGGCAAAAGCTTTTGTTGAGGCAATGGATGATGATTTTAATACATCAAGGGCAATGGCTATTCTCTTTGATTTGGCTACAAAAGCTCAGAAAGCAAAGAATTCGGATGATAAAAAAGAACTTGGCAGGTCTTTTGCTTTGCTGGTTCATCTTTCTGATGTTTTAGGGTTTTCTCTTGATAAGTCAAAATCAGGTGATAACAAACTTGTAGACAACCTTATGGCGTTGATACTCGATATCAGAAAAAATGCACGTCAGGAAAAGAATTGGGCTTTATCGGACAAGATAAGAGATGAGCTTGCAGCATCGGGTGTTATTCTTAAAGATACAAAAGACGGTACCTCATGGATAATCGAGTGATGGACGAACAATATTTTCATCTGAGGAATGTAGCGCATCTCGGTGATGCTGTTTATGAATTATTTATCAGAGAAATAACCATAAATATGACTTCTGATACCCAAAAGCTGCATAAATTGACAACATCTTTTGTGAGAGCGGAGTTTCAGGCTGAGTTGCTTCAAAATTTGTCGGAGTATCTGAGAGAAGAAGAGGCTGATATTGTAAGAAGAGCCAGAAATATACATTCAGGAACCAGAAAACGTGCAAATCAGTCCGAATACAGGCAAAGTACGGCATTTGAGGCACTTATAGGATGGTTGTATTTGCACAATAAAGCCCGTCTTGATGAGTTGTTTTTGTTAATAAAACCATCAATTGTTATGCCCGAGTAAAATTTTTGTAATATAATGATGTAAAACGGAAATTAAGAATAGTTTGGAGATAAAAATGAGTCTTACTCTTGAGAGAATACAAGGTTTAATTGCAGGTGACGGAGAACTCCCCGTAAAATTTGCACAGGAAGCGAAAAAAAGCGGATTTGAAGTTGTTGCTGTTTCGCTGTCCTCTGATAATAGAGCTGAGTTGAAGAAAATATGCAAAAAAGTTTATGCTTTTGGTCCCGGGGAAATTATGAAAATCCGTGAGGCTCTGAGAGAAGAAAAAATCAAGCAGATAACTTTCCTCGGTAAAGTTCATAAAGGTATGTTACTGAAAAATCCGAAGCTTGATTCCATGGCAATAGAAATTTTGAAAAAGAATATCAAGCTTAATGATGATGCAATTATGCAGGCTGCTGTAGCTGAACTTGAAAAAGAAGGGATAGAAGTTCTTGATCAGACTATTTTTATCAAATCTCTGATGGTGCCAAAAGGTGTATTGACTTCGATAAAACCGACAGAAGAGCAAATCAGAGATATAGAATACGGTTATGAAGTTGCAAAACAAATCGGAGATATAGATGTAGGTCAGTCTGTTGTTATCAAAAACAAAATGATTCTTGCCATTGAAGCAATTGAAGGGACTGATAAAGCAATTGAACGGGGAGGAAAGCTCGGTAAAAAAGGTTCTGTTGTCGTTAAGGTCAGCAAACCTTCTCAAGATAAGCGTTTTGATATTCCAACGGTAGGGATGAATACTCTCAAAGTTATGAAAAGATATCATGTAAATGTTCTTGCAATTGAGTCAGGCGAAACAATTATCGTCCAGCAGGAAGAGATGGTAAAATTTGCAGAGAAGAACAAAATCGTAATTATTGCGGTATGAAAAGACTTTTTATTATAACAGGCGAATACTCGGGCGATCAGCATGCTTCGTATGTTGTCAGAGAATTGCGCTCTATTATGCCTGATGTTGTGATAGAGGCAATCGGAGGTGAAGCACTCAAAAAAGAGGGCATAAAACTTTTTTGCGACCATTCGAAGATGAATGTTGTCGGACTTGATATCAAGGCAATATGGGAGCATATTTGTCTTGGAAAAAATCTTTTGCGTTATTTGAAAAAAGAATTTAAACCTAATGCTGTTTTGCTTGTTGACTACGGAGGGTTTAATCTCCGTATGGCAAAAGCCCTGCACCGGATGGGAATACCATGTTATTATTATATCTGTCCTCAACTCTGGGTTACACGCAGGCATCGGATAAAGACTATAAAAAAATATGTCAAAAAAGTTTTTTTGACTCTGCCTTTTGAAAAAGAAATTTATGAAAAAGAAGGTATTCCATGCGAATATGTGGGGCATCCTCTTGTTTCTCAGCTGCCTGAACGTTATGATAGAGAGAAATTTATAGAAGAAAATAATCTTGATAAAAATAAGAAAATTGTCGGAATTTTTCCTGGGTCGAGAAAGTTTGAGCTTGAGAATTTAATGAATACTTTTATGAGGTCTGTTGAAATTCTCGAGAAAAAATCAGATAATATTCAGTTTTGTCTTGCGCAGGCTCCGACCATCAGCGATGAGTTATTGAATAAATATTTGAAAAATAATCCAAATATAAAAGTTTTGAAAAATAAAAATTATGAACTCTTAAGCTGTGCGGATACACTTATGCTTGCATCGGGAACGGTAGCTCTTGAGGCAGCATTGTATCAGACGCCGATGATTATAAGCTACCGGGCACCGTGGTTATTTTATGCCGTGTATTTATTAATCAGGTATATAAAGCTTGTTTCGCTGCCTAATATTATTCTCGGAAGAGAGGTTGTTCCAGAGTTAATCCAGAGCAAGTCAAATCCAGGATTGATAGCAGAAAAGATTTATGATTTGACATTTGATGAAAAAACAAGAAAAGATATGATAAGTTCTCTTTGTGAGATGCGGGAAAAACTGGAGGATAAAGTTTCTTCAAAACATGTTGCTGCAGGTCTGAGAGACATGTTATACAAAGATAATATAAACAAGAGTTATTTTGATAATCTATATATTAATTTTATATCGTTTTTTGCATTGATTTATTTTTATTTTTTGGATTTGTTCACAAGAAAGCGTATAGTTAACTATAAAAAATTTAATAAACCCGTTATTTATGCGATATGGCATGGGCTTCAGAATTCTGTCGGGTGTTTTTCAAAAGAAGATCGTGCAAATATAAATATTCTGATTAGTCCGAGCAACGACGGAGAAATTGCAAATCGTATCTGCAGGATGATTAATTTCAAAACAATAAGAGGCTCGCATAAACGCCGAGGGTCTCAGGCGCTGCGAGAGATTATCAGAGCGCTAAAAAACGGAGAGTCTGTTATTTATACTGTTGATGGACCTAAAGGTCCTGCGTATAAAGTTAAAAACGGTATTTTGAAAATAGCCCAGCTCTCAGGAGCAACGGTTGTGCCGATTAGTGCCCAGATGAACCCGATAGTCAGGTTCAACTCATGGGATAAATACGAGTTGTTGACTTTCTTCACGAGGATGACTCTTGTTATGGGAAATGAAATAGAAATTCCTCATGATTGCAGTGAAGAAGAAGGAGAACAATATAGAATTCGGATAGAAGATGAATTGTATCGTCTTAAAGAAATTGCAATAAAAGAATTTAAGTGGTAAGATTTGTTTGAATAAATAGGGGGTTGAGATGGCCAATTTTATTACAATTTTAAGAACTATTTTTGCTATACTGCTTGTTACTGTTTTGATTATGTTCCATAATTCGGATAAGGTTTTGATGGGTTCATTTTTGATGACCATAATTATTATCTGGATGGATGGTCTTGATGGTTATTTTGCAAGAAAATTCAATGAGTCTTCAAAATTCGGTGCTGTTCTTGATATTCTCGGAGACAGAGTTGTTGAGAATGTATACTGGATTACTTTTTGCGCAATAGGCTGGCTGCCTGTGTGGGTTCCGCTTGTTGTTGTTTGCAGAGGAATTATTGTGGACGGTCTTAGAAGTGTTGCTCTTGAACAGGGGTATACGGCATTTGGTTCTTCAACCATGATGCAGTCAAAGATTGGTAAATTCATTGTTGCTTCCAATTTTTGCAGATTTTCTTATGCAATATTCAAAGCAATTGCTTTTGCTCTGTTGATTTTGGCTCATATGCAGGCTGATTATACCGGAAAAGAACTTGTTACGACAATTGCGTATGTTTCTGCATATATTGCTGTTTTCTTCTGTGTTATCAGAGGGATTCCTGTTGTAATTGAGAGCAAGAGATTTTTCCCGAAAAATGAAACAAAGTAATTTTCATATAGTTCTTGTTGAACCCGAAATTCCTCAAAATACAGGAAATATAGTCAGGTTGTGTGCTTGTACATCGTGTGATTTGTTTCTTGTTGGAAAGCTCGGGTTTATTCTTGATGATAAGAGGGTAAAACGCTCAGGGCTTGATTATTGGGATAGTGTGACAATTCACAGGTATGATTCTCTTGAAGAGTTGAAAGAAGAGTATAAGACATCGAACTTTTATTATTTGACAACAAAAGTTGAGAAGAAATATACGGATAATCGGTTCAAAGAGGGTGACTTTTTGGTATTTGGACCTGAAACCAGAGGGCTTGATGAAAAATTGCTTTGGGAAAACAAAGAAAGCTGTTTGACAATCCCCATGGCAGAAGGTCAGCGGAGTTTGAATTTGTCAAATTCCGTTGCGATAGTTGTCTATGAGGCTATAAGACAAACTTCATGTCTGTAGAGATAATAAAAAGACCGCTTTTTTATAAAGCGGTCTTTTATCAGTTTATTTTCTGCTAGATTAGTGTCAGCGCCAGTGCCGGCGTTTGGTTTGCCTGCTGCAGAAGCGTTGCTGCCGATTGCTGCAGGATTTGTTGTTTTGTCAGGTTTGTTGATTCTGAAGCGATGTCAGTATCTCTGATTGTAGAATAGGTTGACTGTAAGTTTTCTTTTCTTACGTCCAATCTGTCTACTGTTGAGTTAAGACGGTTGACTGAAGCACCGATTACTGATCTTCTTGTTGAGATGTTGTTGACTGCTGTATCAATGAGGTCAATCATAGCTCGTGCGTTTGCCGCTGTTGATATGCTTGCGCCTGCAGTTACGCCGAGAGCAGTTGCAGTGGCTTCCTGAAAAGCATCTGATATATCGATTGTATTTTGAGCTTCATCGGAGCCTGTTCCTATTTGCAATTTCATATCAGCGATTGTTCCGTCGAGGAGGTTTACATCAGAGAAAGTTGAGCTTGATGCGATTCTGTTGATTTCCTCGATACGGAGTTGAACTTCCTGATCCATAGATAATCTTTCACTGTCTGAATAAACACCGTTTGCTGATTGAACAGCCAGGTCTTTAATTCTCTGTAAGTTTTGATTGATTATATCAAGGTCGCCGTCTGCAATATTAAGCATGTTTATACCTGTTTGAGCGTTGTTTTTGCATACATCCGATGCGCTCAGCTGACCGTTGATTTTTTCAGATAATGCAAGTCCTGCTGCGTCATCACCGGCGTTGTTGATTTTCATACCGGTTGATAATCTCTGCATGCTTGTTTGCAGTGATGAAGTTGCTTTTGATAAGTTTCTTTGCACCATTAAAGATGCCACGTTTGTGTTTACGACAATACTCATGTCCATACTCCTTTGTTGACTATATTACATCCTTGTTCTGTTTATACTTAATTAACCGCATCAGTTGATGCAGCAGGGTTATAAGAACTTTACGATTACACTTTCTATCCCTGATGTATACATAATAGATGTTTTTTCTATTTTATAAAATCGATGGAAAGTTTGTATTTTTTACAACTTTAGTTTGATATTTATGAAAAATCTTCGATTTTTTTTATGAGATAAGGATTATAAACAAGGCTTCTTTTTGCTATAAATTTGACTCCGAGTTCTTTTGCAACAGAGTCTATGTTGAAAGAGGCAGAGATAATAGTTATTTTCTTTTTATCTGTTTTATGCAGGATATTTTTGATGAAATACATACCGGCGTATTTTTCAGGGGTATCTGTTTCCATCTCCAAATCGGAGAGTATAAAATCAAAGTAGTTATCCGGATGGGCATCAACTGTTTTGATTCCTTCCTTTGCGCTCATGGCTGTTGTATAGGAAAAGTCATCAAAATACTCGGGCAGAATTGATTTATAAAAATTAAGCCACTCTATATGGTCATCTACTGCGAATATTTTTTTCATCTTACACATCCAGATAGTTGTGGGAATAAATATGTTTGTTCATAAGAATTTCAGCTGTCTTAAAGATTTTTACCTCATCATCGTTTGTTTTGTCATAGGATACGTTTTCGAGGTCGTCGAAGTTGAGCATCATATTGTATATATTAAGCAGGAGTTCATCCGTACTATTTTGAGGCGTTGATGAGTCAAGCATTTTTACTGTTCTGATTAACTCTTCATCGCAGGCATCGACTATTGCACTATCCAGCCCGCATCCTGATGCCATGGTGAGGTAAACTCTGTTTATCAACGGACGCAGTTCTTTTGGCGAGCCGTTAGAAATATTTGAAAGTCCAATGGTTGTATTGACCTGAGGGTCAAATGCTTCTTTGAACATTCTGATGGAGTTGAGCGACTCGAGCGCTTGTGACTGGTCTACACACACCGGAAGAACAAGAGGGTCGATAAATATTTTTGAGTTGTCAATTCCTGATTCCGTTGTTTTTTCTATGATTTTGCATGCCATCTCAAGACGGAGGTCTGCTTCTTTCGGAATGCCTGATTTGTTATCCATGGTCAGAGCTATAAGGCTGCAGCCGTATTCCGCTGTAATGTCACTCAGAGGATTGAGCCTTTCATCATCGGCGTTTGTGCTATTAATCAAACTTTTTTGAGGGGTGCCGACATATTGCAGGGCTGATTTAATTTCATCAAGATTTGTTGTATCAAAACTGAGAGGTTTATCGCTGACTTCTCTTACCGTATCAATCAGCCATCTCATTGTCCCCTGCTGTTTTCTTGCAGGCCCTATATTCAGGTCTATCCAGTCGACATCTGTTTGTTTTTTTGCAAGATTCCTGATATATTCTTTGTCTTTTTCCTCGATGGCTGTTCTTGTTCTTTTTGAAATTATATGAATATTTTCGCCTATTAGTTTCATTTTTGACCTCTCTGTATTTTGTATAATCTCAGTGTGTTTTGCATAAGCATTGCAATGGTCATAGCTCCTACTCCTCCTGGAACAGGAGTAATGTATGATGTTTTTTCCGCCACATTATCAAAGTCAACATCGCCGTGAATTTTTCCGTCTTTATCCCGAGAGATTCCGACATCTATAACAACAGCTCCCTGTTTGACATAATCAGAAGTAACCATATTCGCCTTACCTGTCGCCACAACAAGGATATCTGCAGTTGATGCGATTTCTTTCAGATTGTGTGTTTTTGAGTGGCATATTGTGACTGTTGCATTTTTTGATAACAGCATTGATGCAAGAGGTTTGCTGACTATGTTTGAGCGCCCGATGATAACGGCATGCTTGCCTTCAGGATTGATTTTGTATTCATCAAGCAGGGTCATAACCCCGAGTGGAGTACATGGGGCTGCATAAGCTTCTATGCCTATGTTTATTTTACCTGCGTTCTCCGGGTGGAACCCGTCGACATCTTTTATTGGAAGGATTTTTTCTATAATCCTGTACGTGTTCAGGTGCTTTGGCAGCGGAAGTTGAACAAGAATTGCATTGATTGAGTCATCGTTGTTGAGTTCATTTATTTTTGATTCGAGTTCTTCCTGAGAGATATTTTCGTCGAATTCTATGACAAGAGAGTTTATTCCCACTTCTTTTGCTTTTTTGTGTTTTCTGTTGACATAAATCTTGCTGGCAGGATCATTTCCTACGATTATGACGGCAATTGCCGGTTTTTTTTCAAGATTTTCAGTTTCTGTTTTGATTTTGTCAAAAACTTTTTTTGCTGTAGTTTTTCCGTCGATTAAAATCATTTTTCTACCTCAATCAATTGCGATGTTTAGTCTGAACAGCATATTTTTGATTGCATTTTGAACTGTTTCTGATTCTTTTGTGATGCCGTTTATATCTTTGTCATAGGGTATTACGCCAAGTATATCGATATGATTGTCTTTAATCATCTTTGATACTGTTTCATCAGTGTTCCCTTGAATTTTGTTGAGAACAACTCCGATTTGTCCTCCTGTTGCATATTTTGCGGAATATTCTTCTATTCTTGCCGCAAGTCTTGCCGATTCTTCAGTCGGTTCCGCAATAATAAGCGCCGTATCAATATGGCAGTCAACAAGCTGGTTAAGGTATTTCAAATCAAGTTCGCAGTCGAAAATGACTATATCATACTGTCTGAAAAATTTTGCAAGGGCATCGTTTATTTGCTGGGTAATAGGGCACCGGCAATCTTTTGAGCCGATTAACCAGGATACAAGAATATCAACATTTTTCTCAAGGTTGACGATGATGTCTTCAAGAGCCCATTCTATGTATTCCTGTTTGGTCATCTTGCTAGGAATACCTGTTTTATACTCGTGTTTGCCGCTTCTTATTCCATATACGGTGTTTCTTATGTCAAGCCCGAAGGTATGCCCGAGTTCACAGGTTAAGTCGTTGTCAAAGAGAAGGATTGATTTTTCCGGATATTTTTCTTTCATCACACGCATGAATGCTTTTGTGACGGTTGTTTTTCCGCTGCCGCTTTTGCCGATTATCGCAAGAGTCAGAGTCATTTTGATGTTCCCCCGTAAGTGTTTTTCAGTGTATCAGCAAGCTCTTTTGTAAGTCTGATTGCTTTTTGTGCAAGTTCTTCGCTTAGCACTCCTGCTCCGCATGAGGGGGTTATTATGCTTTGAGAGAGGAGTTGTTTTTCATTTATGCCGTTTTTGAGGAGATAATTTTTATCAGCTTCAAATTTTTCAAGAAGTGAGTTCACATCTTCTTTCTCAAGAGCATCAGGATCAAGAGTCGGAACCATTCCCCAGGCAATCAGTCCTCCTTTTTTGAGGAAACCGTCTATTTCTTTTGAGTAAGCTGAGAGGCTTTCTCCGAAGAAATAACCGTCGAAGTTGAGAATATCAACATCGCTGTCAGTAATCAGTGACCAGTTTGTTTTTCCGCAGCAATGGACGCCTATGAGAGCTCCGTTATCTCTCAAGACGTGTGAAATTTCGCTTATGCTGTTTGTTATATCTTCTTTTGTTACCGTAAGAAATGCCGATGTTCCATATTGTGACAGTGTCGGTTCATCAAGAAAGATTATGGGTGTTGTTTCAGGTGATGCTTTTTTGATGTTTATAACCTGCCAGAGAGCTTTCAGGGTGAGAGCTTTAATGATTATATCTCTTAGAGTTTCATCATAGAATGCTGCTTTTTTTTCAGGGTCACAGATGCTTACTCCCCAGCTGAAAGGACCTGTTACATGTCCTTTTGCATAGAAGGGTTTTGTTTCTTTGATTTTTTCAAGAAAAGGATGAATAGAGCATGCAAACTTTTCGCTTATTGCATATTTTTCGAGCAAGTCAAAGTTTTTTTCCGTGGTAATTTTTTCATAATCTTCAAAAAATTCTTCAAGTCCGAGGAAAAATTCTTCTGATTCGGTATCAAAGAACAGTTTGTTATTTTCTTCATCAAATTTAAGCCCCGGGATATTCTCATTCAGCTGAATAATCATGTCTTCTTTTGGGCTTACTTTTGAGAGCTGAGGCCAGAAGGGGATATCTATCGGTGTTGAAAAAATCAGGTCGAGTGCCGCCTGTGCGCTGTTGTGTGGAAGGCTTCCGATTGCTGTTGATGTGAGTGATAAATTTTCTTTCAAGTTCTTTATCCTTATAGTAAAATCTTATATAGTCAAGTTTATCATCAATGAGGGGAAAAAATAAAATACTTAACATGGAAAAGATGTCGCTGGCTCAGTTTATATCACAAACAAGAGAAAAAATGGGTTTATCTCAGACTGGTCTTGCTCATAAGGCTAATGTTCCGGTTGAGATGATTGAAAGAATAGAATCAGCCCAGGAGCTGTTTTTACCTTCAACTATCAGACAGCGTCTTGCGAAGGCATTGAGGTTGTCGTTGATTGATATTAAAAAACATGAAAAACATTTTGATGAATCGCACAAAAGTCTTGATGATGCTATAGAGTCAATCAGACTGTGTATTCTTGATGGTATTTATGAGGGGTTGAAATGTCCTGTATGCGGAAATTCTCTTGTTGCTCATATAGAAGAGATGTATGACCTTGAAGATAACTTAATAAAACATCCCAAGGCGAGGTGCAGCAAGTGTCCGTTTCAAGTTAAATAAACTTTACTTTTTTCATGAAAAATTTGCGGTAAAATAATGTATACAATCGAATGGTTAGAATAAAATAAAGATATTATGGCGGAAGAAAAAACAGCGGAAGAAATTTGGGCAGGTGTATTGACTTGTCTCAGCAATGAGCTAGAACACTCGAAGTTTGAGTCCTGGATAAGACCTATTACTCCTGTGAGTGTTGAGAATAAGACATTTGTGATTGCAACAAAAGACACTCTCAGCAGAGATTGGGTGAGGGAACGCTTTTCTTCTCTGATATGTAAAGCTCTGAAAGATACAACAAGACGCAGTTATAACCTGAATATAGTTCTAAAAAAAGATTTATCAGAAGACTTTTTGCAGAGAAAAAATCAGTTAGAGAAAAAGTTTGCTCAAAAGGTTGTTGAGCCGAAATCAGGAATGAAACTAACAACAAGAGAAGGGGCTATTCCTCAGGTAAAGCCTGTGTTCAACGAGTTTCAGATAGATGCGCTGAAGAGTACATCTTACAACCTCAACTTGAAATATACCTTTGATAATTTTGTTGTCGGCGAAAACAACAAATTTGCTCATGCAGCTGCGATGGCTGTTGCAAAAGAACCTGCAAAGCTGCATAATCCTCTGTTTATCTACGGTGGTACCGGGCTTGGCAAAACTCATCTTATGCATGCAATAGGGCACTATATTCTGGTAAATCATCCTCGGCTTAAGATAAAATACACCAACACGGAAGTTTTCATGAACGATTTAATCAGCTGTATACAATCAGGTTCAAACTCTACGTTCAAGATGTCGGAATTCAGGCAAAAATACAGGAATGTAGATGTTTTGCTGCTTGATGACGTTCAGTTTCTTGAGTCGAAAAAAACAACGCAGACGGAGATTTTTCATACATTTGAAAATCTTTATAACTCAGGAAAACAAATTGTACTTACAAGTGACAGACCTCCGAAGGAAATACCTACACTGACAGACAGATTGAGGAGCCGTTTTGAATGGGGATTGCTTGCTGATATATCAGCGCCTGATTTTGAAACGAGAGTTTCTATTTTGAAGAAAAAAACTGAGATAGAGAAGCTGAATGTTTCTGACGATGTTTTGAAGTTGATAGCATCTGCTTACAGTCATAATGTCCGTGAACTTGAGGGCGCTTTAAATCGAGTGATTGCATATTGCAGTATAAACAGCCTTCCTGTAGTTCCTGATGTTGTAAAAAATATTGTAGAGGTTTCTGCTCCGAAAAATCTCAGTGTTGAGGATATTGTTGATATTGTTGCAGAGTATTTCAAAATAGATGCTGAAGAGATAATGAGCCCGTCGAAGTCAAAGGATGTATCTAAAGCCCGTCAGATTGCGATTTATTTGATAAGAGAAACAATGGGATATAGTTTTCCGAAAATCGGCGAAGCGTTGGGAGGAAGAAAACACACGACAGTGTTATATTCTTATGAAAAAGTGAAAGAAGAAAAGCTGCATAATATTGCACTATCTAAAACAATAGATGAAATAGCAGGAATATTATCAAAAATATAGCTAAAGGAGGAGTTATGAATACAATAGTTTTGAAGGTAAAAAAATTGGATAACAACAAATCTCTGCCTGAATATGCAACATCAGGCGCTGCCGGCATGGATTTGACAGCAGGGATTGATGAGCCTATGGTGTTCAAGCCTCTTGAAAGAAAGCTTGTCCCCACAGGTATAATCATCGAACTTCCTCACGGGTACGAAGCGCAGGTCAGACCCAGATCCGGCATGTCGATAAAACATGGCATTACCCTTGTGAACTGTGTTGGAACAATAGATGAGGATTATAGAGGCGAGTTGAAGGTGCCTGTTATCAATCTTTCTCAGGAAGAATATACAATTAACCCGGGAGATCGTATTGCTCAAATGATTGTGGCTCCTGTTGTTAAAGCGGAGATTGAAGTTGTTGAAACAGTCGGTGCAACAAACAGAGCATCAGGAGGTTTCGGGTCTACAGGGTATTAATGTTTTTTATTTGAATAAGATATTTTTCAGTTTCTCCTCAGCTTCATCAAGAGCGTTTTGAGGAGTTTCTTTTTTCAGGATAATTTTTTGAGATGCATAATCAATGGTTGTGTTTATTTCTTTTTGTTGCGGATAAAGAGGAATGTTTTTTTCTCCCGTTTTCATTTGATAAGCGGAAATTTTACGCCCCTGTTCTATTAATGTTGCATTACTGTCGAAAAAGTCATTGTCGAGAGCTTTTTTCGATGATGGCAAAACCGGAGCAAGCTTTGAAAATTCGAGTTGATTTTTTTCGTTGGTCAAAAATAATGCAAATTCAAGAGCTTCTTTTTTGTGTTTTGATTTTTCGGGAATTATCAAATTCATCATAGAGAAGTCGACAACTCCGTTTTCCAAATTCAGCTGGGGAGCAAGTTTTGTTTTTTTATATATATCAGGAGCGTTGTCTTTTATCATCACAAGAAAATTTGCACCTGTCTGCAGCATTGCGAGTTCTCCTGACATATATTTTTCAAGAGCTTCCCTGTGGGTTTGGGTGATTGATTCTTTCGGGATAAAGCCTTTTGAATACAACTCGCTCCAAATTTTGTAGATATTTTGAACATCTGTTGTGTTGAGCGAAACTTGTTCTGTTTTTTCATCTATTATATGAATATTGTGTTTGACAAGATTTTTCAGCATATAACCATCTTCAGATAAAGTCGGCATAAGAGCATATTTCCCCGTTTTAGATTTTATTTGTGTTGCAAATTCATATAACTCTTCATCTTTTTGCGGAAGTTTTTTTATGCCTGCTTTTTCTGTCAAATCTGAGTTATATAAAGTTATCGAAGATGTTATGTACCATGGTATGCAGTAAATCTTTTCATTTTGAGTGCAGAGGTTTATTGCAGGGGAGAGAAAGTCATCGAAGTCTTTTTTCTCTGAATATGTTGATATATTACTCAGTGTCCCTTTTGATGCAAGTATTGATGAAAAAGACGGATTGAGATTTACGAGATCGGGAACATGGTTGCTCATTATTGATGCGAGGACTCTTTTTTCACCTTCGGAGAAAGGAACGTCTATCCATTTGATTTTTATATTGGGATGGGACTTCTCATATTCATCTATCATGGAGTTCATATAAGGAGTGAAATCACTAAGCTGAAGAGTCCAGAATTCAATTGTTATTTTTTCTTCCTGCATTTGTTTGTTGGTGCATCCGCTCAATAAAAATGCAGAGAATATAAGGCATAGAGTTAGTTTAATAAAAGTTTTCAATATATAAACTCCATAAACTTTTGATGTTACACTTAATTATATTATACAGGGTGAGAAAAACAATGAATTTATTTGATACGCTCGAAGATAAATACAAACAGGTTCCTCTTGCTGAACAGCTGAGGCCGTCTTCGCTTGATGAGTTTTTGGGGCAGCAGGAGGTTCTCGGGCAAAATTCCGCAATTTTAAATCTTTTGAAGTCATCTCACCTTTTTTCTTTGATAATCTGGGGACCTCCAGGGTGCGGTAAGACTACTCTTGCAAGACTTATTGCTAAAAATACAGACAGTTGTTTTGTTGAGCTGAGTGCCGTCAGCTCGGGTATAAAGGATATCAAAGATACTGTTGTGCAGGCGAAAGACAATTTGAAGATGCTTGGAAAGAAGACGATTGTTTTTGTTGATGAAATTCACAGGTTTTCAAAAACACAACAGGATGCCCTGCTTCCTTATGTTGAAAACGGGACTTTTTATATAATCGGTTCAACTACCGAAAATCCGTCTTTTCAGGTTGTACCGGCTCTTCTTTCACGAACTCAGACTCTTATGCTCAAACCGATTGACAATGATAACTTATTGAAAATTATCAGGAAGGGGTATAAGTTCTTGATTGAAAAATACGGGAAAATTACTCTTAATCCGAAAATTGGCGAGCTGATAGTGAAATATAGCAACGGGGATGCCCGTCTTGCACTAAATCTTGTCGAAAATTCGTATTTTAGCGCAAACATTGTTGACGGAGAGAGGGTGTTGACTCCTGAACTGCTGGAGAAACTTACACAGAAGAGAAACATAAAATATGGCATTCAGGAACATTATGATTTTGCTTCTGCTTTCCAAAAGAGCATGAGAGGTTCTGACCCCGATGCTGCAATTTATTGGCTGGCGAAGTTGATAGCAGCGGGAGAGGACCCACGGTTTATAGCTCGCAGATTGATTGTTTGTGCAAGCGAAGATGTCGGTAATGCTGACCCTGATGCTCTTGGTGTTGCGTTGAATGCTTACCGTGCTGTTGAGCTTTTAGGCATGCCCGAAGGGCGTATTCCTCTTGCCCAGGCTGTAGAATATGTTGCAAGGGCACCAAAGTCTAATGCAGCGATTATGGCTATAGATAAGGCTTTATCGGATATTCAAATAAACGGTGATGATTATCCCGTGCCTGACCATCTGAGGGATGCTCACTATAAGGATGCTCAAAAATACGGCTTTGGTGTAGGCTATGTTTATACTCATGAAAACCCTGATTTCAAACAGAGTTTTTTGCCTGAAAAAATCAAGGATAGAAAGTATTTTGATGGGTAGATTACTTTTGTAAAGTTTTTTTAATAAAAAAAACTTTATTTAGCAATCTTTATCCTTTATAATCTTTATATTGGTGAGTATGCTTAATGTATAAAAAGGTATTAGGTATGAACACAATCAACAATATTTCATGTCAGCCACTGCAACCAAAGAGTCATGTGTCTTTTAAGGGACGGGAACAGCAGAATGAAGCTCCGAAATTTTCTGAAGCTGATGTTGCCGATACGGTGAGCAGTGTTGTTATTGACCTTGCTGATAAAGGAAACAAGGGAACGAAAACTCTGGGTATTCTCGCTATGTTGGTTGGTATCGGTACTGGCGGTTATTTGGTAGCGAGCAAAACAGCAAAAGGTGTATTGTCATCTCTCAGTTCAAATACCAAATATCTTGACAATGTATCAGATAAAGCAGTTGAGTTATTCCACGGATTTGAAAAAAGTGTAGGAAAACTCGAAGTCGGAGAAGATGCAGGCAGGATTAAGAAAGCTGTTGTCGGAATGGTCAAAGGAATGCCCGATAAAATCAGAAAATTTGCCTCAAAAGGTGTTGACGAAGACAATATGAGAAAAGCTTTCTCAAAAAATCTTGCTAAAGGTGTTGCTGATTTGACCGATGATGAGATGAAGGCTTTTCCCGAATGGTTGAAAAAATCGAAAGATATCGATTTGGATGCTGTAAAAGCTCAGTTCGCTAAAGAAATAAAACAAAATGTCGATGATATAAATCCTGAAGATAATGCATTTATCTCCTGGGTAAAGGGAAATAAAGGTATTGACCTCGGTGTTGCTAAAGCTGAATATGCTTCAGGCTTCAAAAAGACTGTATCTGACTGGAACAAAGATGATTCGGCTGCATTTAGTAAATATGTAGAAAGAAGAACTGCAAATAACGGTTTGATTAAAGTTACTGGAAATGCTGTTGGTGTCGGTGCAGGACTCAAGGCTGTATCAGGTGTCAGTGAAGATGAAAACGGTGATAAAATCCCTGATAAATTCCAGCAGGAAACAATAAAAGACCAGTTCAGCAAAGCAGTTGGCACTATGGTTCTTGAAGGCTCATCAAACGGTTTCTTCGGATAATAAAAACTTTATTTAAACAAAAAATACCTGCTATCAGCAGGTATTTTTTGTTGTGTTATTTATGAATTTCAGGCATTTCTATTTTCTTTGACTTTTTCGATTATTTCATCTACTTCTTCTTTGTCGAGAGTTTCTTTTTCAAGGAGCACTTTGACAAGTTCTTCCATTATATCTCTGTTGTCTGTTAAGAGTTGTTTTGCTCTTTTATATTGCTCATCGACGATAGATTTAACTTCTTTATCTATTTTGAAAGCGACTTCTTCAGAGTAATTTTTCTCATGACCGAAGTCACGACCGAGGAAAACATGTTCATTGTGTGTACCGAATGTCATTGGACCCAAATCTTTGCTCATGCCGTAAGATGTTACCATCTTATTTGCTATATCGGTCACTCTCTGGATATCATTTGAGGCGCCTGTAGTAATTTTTTCTTCTCCAAAAACCAGTTCTTCCGCAATACGACCGCCGAGAAGCATTGCTATTTGATCATAGAGCTGTTCTTTTCTGTAAGTCAGGTGGTCTTTCTCAGGAAGAGTCATTGTTATTCCAAGAGCCATACCTCGTGGGATAATTGTTACCTTATGCAGCGGGTCGCAGTTTGGAAGAAGTTTTGAGATGAGGGCATGCCCGACTTCGTGGTATGCCGTGTTTTCTTTTTCTTCATCGGTTATTATTTTACTTTTCTTTTCTGGTCCTGCGATGATTTTGTCGATTGCTTCTTCGAGGTCATCCATCTCGATTTCTTTTTTCTCTTTTCTTGCAGCGAACAATGCAGCTTCGTTCAAGAGATTTGAAAGGTCTGCACCTGTGAACCCGGGTGTTCTTTTTGCAAGAGTCTTGATATCAACTTCGTTTGAAAGAGGTTTGCCTTTGACATGAACCTCGAGAATTTGTTCTCTGCCGAGGACATCCGGTCTGTCAATTACAACCTGTCTGTCAAAACGTCCGGGACGAAGAAGTGCATTATCAAGAATATCAGGTCTGTTTGTTGCGGCAATAACTATTATGCTGTTTGTTTGACCGTCAAAACCATCCATTTCAACAAGCAGCTGGTTGAGGGTTTGTTCTCTTTCATCATGTCCTCCGCCTAGACCTGCTCCTCTCTGGCGGCCTACGGCATCTATTTCATCTATAAATACAATACAAGGAGAGTGTTTTTTTGCCTGTTCAAATAAATCTCTGACTCTTGATGCACCGACACCAACGAACATTTCAACGAAGTCGGAACCGCTTATGCTAAAGAACGGAACGCCTGCTTCTCCTGCAACTGCTTTTGCCATAAGAGTTTTACCTGTCCCGGGGGAGCCTACAAGCAAAACGCCTTTAGGGATTTTTGCCCCGAGAGATAAATATTTTGCAGGGCTTTTGAGGAAGTCAACAATTTCTTCGAGTTCCTGCTTTGCTTCATCGATGCCTGCGACATCTTTGAATGTAATTTTTACTTTGTTATCCACCATCATTTTGGCTTTGCTTTTCCCGAAGGACATAGCCTGAGAACCGCCTCCTTGCGCACTTTTAAATATGAACAGAAGAATAATCAGGAATAAAATCGGAAAAAATAAAGATCCTATAAATCCTAAAAGCTGTCCTTTATTTTCTTCGTTTTTGACGGTTATATCAACATTATTTTTTTCCATTTTTTGCATAAGACTCGGGTCATTCATAGGAATTATTACCGAATAGTTGATATTTTTTTCTGATGAAGGAACGGCGTTGATGGAGTTGCCCATCATCGTAACGGATTTAATTTCTTTCTGCTCGACTTTGTTCAGAAAAGAGCTGTAAGACAGTTCTTTAACTGTTGTTTTTGTTCCCTGTCCTTTGAATGAAAAGAACAATGCACCGATTAGAAACACGAGCAGTATATAAAAACCTATTGTTTGATTCTTTTTCATTTATCTATCCTCTATAAACTCTTATTTCAGGAAATATCTCAGTTAATAAATTATAACATTAAAATGAATTTTGCAGAAAAATAAGTTAAATGTATTAGATATAACAAAAACTTAACGACTTTCTGTTATTTCTATAATAAAATTATAATATATAGTGTAATCTGATTTGTTTGAGAGATAATAAATAAAGATGCAGGATCCAGTGTTAAAAAAAATAAAGAAAATTCTACCGAATGGAGGGATACCATTGTCAGAGTGTATAGTTATTGACGGCGGAACAAGGTTAGACGGAGAAGTCTCGATAGGTGGAGCAAAGAATGCCGTATTGAAGCAGATGGCCGCTTGTATTTTGATTAGTGACACCTGCAAATTGTATAATGTCCCTGATTTGACAGATGTGGATACAATGATAAAAGTCCTCAACTGTCTTGGCGTAAAGATTGAATATGACAAAGCTCACAAGTCTCTTGAAATAGATGCGTCAAATATAACTGGTGTTGTCGCCCCATATGAACTGGTCAGTAAGATGAGGGCGTCATTTATTGTCCTCGGTGCATTGTTGAGCAGATGTCAGGAGGCAAAAGTTGCAATGCCCGGCGGATGCGCAATAGGTGAGAGAAGGATAGATTACCATATAAAAGGATTTGAGGCTCTTGGAGCAAAAGTCAAGATAGAAAACGGCTATGTTATTGCAAAAGCTTCAAAGCTTGTCGGCGCTGATATTTATCTTGATAAGCCGAGTGTTGGAGCAACGGAGAATATTATTCTGGCATCAGTTTTTGCAGAGGGCTCTACGAGAATTCAGAATGCTGCACAAGAACCTGAAATTGCAGATTTGGCAAACTTTTTGAATTTGGCCGGTGCTGATATTTCAGGAGCAGGCACATCTGAGATAGTTATAAACGGTGTTCCAAAAGGCTCTCTTAAGCCTATTTCTTATACAACCATGCCTGACAGAATAGAAGCAGGCACTTATATGGCGTCAGTTGTTGCGACAAGAGGGCATGCTATTATTAGGAATGTATTCCCAAATCATCTTACGTTTGTCACTAACAAACTGATTGAAATCGGTGCAGAGGTGAACATTCTTGAGCCTTTGACAATGGAAGTATCCTGCAGCGGACGTCCTAAGGCAACAAATATTGTAACACAGCCTTATCCCGGATTTCCGACTGATATGCAGTCACCTTTCAGTTCTATTCTTGCAATTGCAGACGGTACAAGTATTGTAACGGAAAATCTGTATGAAAATCGCTTTATGCAAATCGGAGAGCTTGCAAGGATGGGTGCAGATATTCACCATGACGGCAATCACGCCATAATCAAAGGTGTCGAAAAACTCACGGGAACCGAGGTAAAGGCAAGCGACTTGAGGGCAGGCGGTGCATTGATTGTCGCAGGTTTATCAGCTCATGGGCGTACTATTATCCAGAACATTCATCATATTGACCGCGGATATGAAAATCTTGTTGATAAGCTGACTTCTCTCGGAGGGCATGCCAAACGGGTAGATAACTACAAGATGGAAGAACCGTTACTGATTAAATAAAAAAGGAATGATATGTCCCAAGAATATAAACGCTGGTATGATTATGATCCTCTCTTAATGGAAGTTATAGAGCTTTTGCGAAACTATCAGGATGAGTTGAAAGCTCAGGCAGAGGTTTTTCTTGAAAAAATAGAGGAAAAAGTAGGTAAAGAAACCGTTGCAAAATTTTATGATATGGTAAAACCACCGCAGCAAAACAGGTGGTATGACAAAGACCCCACTCTCTCAAAGGTTATCGAGTTGTTGAGGATTGTTCCTCCTGAAACTCAGAAGAAAGCCGCAGAGAATTTTATTCATGCTCTTGAAGAGCTTGGGTTATCAAGAGAAATCAAACATCACTGATTGCTTTTTGCAGGCGGTCTTTGACTATAATCCAATTTATTTCGGGAATAAGGTGTTCAAAATAACCGGCTTTATCTATTCCATAATCAGGCATAAATGAGTGTTCCCATGTATCAATTACCAGTATAGGAGAAATTTTTATGGGAACGCTTATGTAGTGGGAATCTATGGCGTAATTTTGAATGGTGTCATCAGTGTGGTTGTAACCTGTAATAGCCCATCCCGTACGGGAACTTCTTACGGTTGCGTTCAGGTCTCTGATATAGGTGTCAAAGGACTTGAAGTATTTTTCTAATTTTTCTTTTAACCAGCATTCAGGTTCAAACGGTTTTGAGATGAGGTTTTCGAAAAACATTTCATGGAAAACAACGGCGTTGTAGTTGTATGCTTTTTCAACAAGCAGGGAACGGTGGTGTGAGTAGTTGTGATTTGCTGTGTCGAGATTGATTGTTTTGTATTCATCCTGAATTTCGTTGAGTTTTTTTATATATCCGTCATAGAGTTTGATGTGGTAGTCAACGGCTTGTTTTGAGAGTGATTTCAGATTAAATAATTCGGGAAATTCTTTAGGGGTGTAGATTTGTGTTTCCATAGCAGGTTCCTCCTATTTTATTATTAATTAATCAACAAAGATATATTTTTTGTATTGAACAGTTTTCCTATTTTTGAAATTAATACTTTAATGTTAAATTTTTTAAGTAAAGTATATACTGTATTAAGAATTATTAATGTAAATGTTGAGTATTCAAAAATTTGTAAATTACATGCCGGAGCGGTTTTTGTGGATTTTGGGAACGGTATGAGAAAAAGTTTTTAAATAAAGGCTCTTAACAGGAAACAAAAAAAGTGTTTTAATTTTAGATACAAACGACAAAACATATTTAATTTCAAATTTATGAATATATTAAAATCCATAGATTATAATTATTTCTCAGAGCATCCCATGAAAGATGAGATGAAACTCGGGATAAAAAGAGCTGTCGGGCTGAAGGCTAAAGTCGCTAATGCTTATTGTCAAGGAGATATTGTTTCTCTTGCGAATATACTTGCTGATATCAGTGCAAAATCGGTGATTATAAAGAAAGCTAGCACGACCAGTCCTGTTTATACCTCATCGAATAAGCCTGCACATATGCTTAAGCTTGCCGGGATAATAGAAACTGCTATTTTTTTGCTTGTTAATGATGAAGAAACAAATTCAAAGGCAATAGACAAGGCGTATGAGGTGTTGGTTAAGTCTAAGTACACATTCAATGATAAGCTTTCGGAGGCTTTTCATTGCAGAATAAAGGCAGATATAAATTATAATAAGACCCTTGAAGTAATAAATAAACTTCAAATATTGGGGGAGGAGTTAGGGTTTAGTCATTAGATAGTGCATATTAAAGTAATAGTAATATGTGAATAATGACTAAAAAGCGGCTTATGAGCCGTTTTTCTTTTTGTTGTCATCTGATAAGACTTTTATGATAGAATATTGTTGAGAGGGATAAATATAAAAGAAGTATAAGATGACAGATAATACAGTAATAGTTTTGGATGTAGAAACAACAGGGCTTGATTTTACCCGTGAGAAAATGGTTGAATTTGCGGCGCTCAAACTTGTGAACGGGCAAATTGTGGAAGAGTATGAAACTTTAATAAATCCAAAACAACATATAAGAAATTCAAGCATAAAAATTCATGGAATAACTGAAGATATGGTCAAGGATGCACCTGTGTTGGAAGAGGTTATGCCAAAAATTCTTGATTTTATCAAAGATTATCCTATTGTAGGGCATAATGTTATTTTTGATTACAGCTATTTGAATAAGGCATCTGTAGATTTATATCAAAAAGAGCTTACAAATCCGAGGATTGATACACAGCAGATGTTTAAAGAAGTCTTTCCAGATGAATTTTCATGCGGATTGGACGCTTTGATGGCTCGCATGGGAGTAACAACGGATACACGCCATAGAGCGATGGCTGATGCTAGAGGGCTTGCGCTTTCTTATCCGAAGCTTGAGGCTTTATACCGGCAGAAGAATGCCTGGCAGATGTCGCAGCTTGAAAATGTTGATTATTTATTTGAAAGATATTTGCGGATACAGGATGCGATACAGATTATGCATTCTGAGTTGAGTGATATAAAATCTATTTTCAAAGTTTATTTTGAACAGGGCGGAAGAGAGATAACATCTTCTACCGGTGAAGTTTTATCTTACGGATCAAAAGTGACACATGATTATGATATTTCTCAGATAAAAGATACTCTCAAAGAAATAGATGCCTGGGATAAGGTTATTCGTGTTAACAACGGATTGATAGACAGAATTCTGACAAGCAACGGTGTTTCAGAAGAGAATAAAGAGAAGTTATCCCAAGCCAGAGTTGATATAAAAGAAGTCAGGAATATTGTAATTCAAAAGCCTGATAAGATAAAAACTTATTAATCCATATTCCTTTTGTAAAAATCATATATAACTTCGCCTACTTTGGCATTCATTTCCTTTTGGTAGTTTTCTTTGATTTTGTCGAATTCGTCGTTTTGTTCTTCTGTTTCGTGCTGTGGCATCGCCACGTTTTGAGCGGAAGATATATTTTTCTTAAAGAGAAATTTATTGATTAACAAAATGACAGCAACAAATAAGAAAAATGAGGCACATGCCAGTCCTAAAGCCTTTAGAGCCTTGAATAACATGTTTGTGCTCATCAGAGGTTCATCCTGCTTCAGATAGCTGTCAATTTTGTCTTTTTCTTCAGGAGCAAGCGCCTGAGGTATATCAGGAAGGTCATCTGTTTCTGTTTTTTGGGCAAGAGTTGTGCTATAAGATTGCAGAGTATGATTGTCATACTCTGCAAGTGATATATTATTGAAAGTAATGATGGAAAATAATATTAGTGAAAATATTATTATTTTTTTCATTATTCTTCCTTTTCTTCTGTTGCCTTTTTGGTTGCACGTGGTCTTCTCGGACGTTTTGCAACGGTTTTTGCTTTTTGTTTTGGTTCTTCCGTTTGTTCTGTTTCCTGTTTTATTTCAGTTGTTTCAGATTCTGAACTTTCTTCTTTTTTCTTCCTTGTAGAGGTTGTCCTTCTTCCTCTTTTAGGTTTTTCTTCTGTTTTTTCTTCTTCTTTTGGCTGTTCTTCAATAACAGCAGCTGGTTGTTCTGTTTGCTCTTCTTGCGTTACAACAGTTTCTTCAGGTTGTATATCAAGTTGTTGTTGAACTTGAACAGGTTCTTTATCCGATTCGAGTTCTGCGATGATTGTGAACACATCTTTTTGATAGTTGTTGCTCAGATTTTTATGAATAAAAGAAGATGGAACTGCAGCTATTTTGATATTTTTGGCTACGTTAATATAATAGTTTGTTTTTGTGAAAAAGTCTTCTACTTTATTCATTGTCAGAACAAAGTTATCCTGAGGCTGATTTTGTCTTGTTTCAGCTGCCTCTGCTGTTGCGGACGGATTTGTCTGCATTGTCCTCTGGTTTTGGTTTTGAGGATTTTTCAATCTGTCCGGTTTCAGATTATTATTGTTATTTTGCTGGAACTTGTTGTTATTTTGCTTTTGAGGGATTTTATTTAATTTTGCATTCTTCATGTTTGCCTCAGCTTCCTGAGGAGAGTTTGCAAAATTAAAGTCTACCATAATGTGACCTGTTCCACCGCAGGCAGGGCATTTTTTTGTAAATATTTCGGATAAGCTTTGTCCCTGTCTGTGTCTTGTAAGTTCTACCAGACCCAAGTCAGAGAGCTGCCCGACGGTTGGTTTTGCTTTATCCGGTTCAAGAGCTAATTCAAGTGCTTCAAGGATTGCTATTTTATCTACTCTGCTCTCCATATCGATGAAGTCGATGATAATCATACCGCCGATATTTCTCAATCTAAGCTGGCGTGCTATTTCATCAATCGCCTCAAGGTTTGTGAATTTAATTGTTTCTGCTTGAGTAGCTGAGCTTGTAAACTTACCGCTGTTAACATCAATTACCGAGAGAGCTTCGGTTGTTTCGATAAACAGGTATCCTCCTGACGGCAGGTTAACTTTAATTTGGAGCGCAGCTTTGATTTCTTTATCAACGCCCGTTGCAACAAGAATAGGCTCACTTCCTTTGTATGTTTTGAGTTTTATGTTCTTTCCCATATTCCAGGACTGAAGAATTTGGGTTGCTCTATGCATAGCAAACGGTGTGTCGAATATAATTTCTTCTATATCTTCTGTGCAGGCCTCTCTGATTACTCTGTACAACAAATCCTGATCACGATAAAGAAGATTCGGAGGTTCTATTGTGTCTGCTGAGTTTACGATAGTTGTCCATTTTTCGAGGAGAATTTCAAGGTCTTCCTGAATTTCTGCATCTGTTTGATGCTCTGCTTCCGTTCTTATGATTACTCCAAGACCTGCCGGTTTTATAAGACTTACTATTGATTTCAGTCTTGCCCGTTCCTTTGCTGAAGAAATCTTTCTGCTTATGCTGATACCGTTTTCTTCAGGCATAAGAACGAGAAATCTTCCGGGCAGGCTCAAAGACATTGTTACTCTCGGTCCCTTATGTCCGGTCGGTTCTTTGACAACCTGAACTATAATTTTTTGTCCCGGTTTAAGTTTATCTTGAAGAGCACCTCTTCCGATAACATCAGAAGCATGGAGAAAGCCCATCTTGTCGCTCCCGACGTTAACAAAAGCAGCGTCGATACTCGGTAATATATTTTCTACTTTTGCAAGATATACATCATTTAAAAGAATATCCCCTTTGTGTATATAAAATTCTGCAGCACGACCATTCTCAAGAACTGCGGCTATATTATCCCGCTCTGAGATAACGATTGACTTATTCATTTTTTTTCAAATCCTTATTAAAATATTTTCTTAAAATTCTCATCTAACAAATCTACTCTAACTATATTCCATCTTAGATTTGGGGTGAGCATTTGCAAAAAGTCATCTGCTCTAAGTGACTGGATTTCACGGGGCGCTCCCTGTGCTGTTTTTAGTGTAAACTCTATTTTTCCCGAATGTTCATCGCTGATTGTTGCACTATGCAGCGATTGTCTTATGTTTATTTGTTTTTTCAAACCTTTTTTTGTAGTTTTTTCTAAAAACAGATTAGTTTTTTCTAAAAACTCACTTAATTTATAAGATAAGTTTAATTCTTTTATATTTATCTTGTCAAGAGGTTGTGCAATATATCTTGCCCATGACACTTCATTTTCTATAGCCTGTGTTTTTTTATCTATCTGTTCTATCTTGACTATACTGGCGCCGTCAGGCAGTTTTGGCTGTATTAGCTCTTTTAGTTTTTCAGGATGTATGTCATCAAACAATTCGATGTCGACCAATTCTCCATCGCTTTCAACAAACAAAGGGAGGGCTACTCCCATTGAAATTTTTGGGGACGGGTTGAAACCTTGTGTAAACACAAGGTCAAGACCTGTTTTCCTTAAGGCTTTATAAAACGTTCCAGCCCAATCAAGATGGGAGATATATTTTAGGTTTCCCTTTTTTTCTATTTTTATGCGGTATTTATAAACAGAATCATTCTGAGTGCTGAATATTTTTGCAGCCGGCTTTTCGAAGGATGTCTTTTGGCAGGTAAGTTTTTTTATTTTTGTATTTTGGCATACACCGCAATTTGTGCATTTCTCATCGCATGGATGTGAATTTTGATTATTCATTGCCTGATTGTATTCATTTTTTAACCAGTCAATATTCACCCCTGTGTCGATAAATCCCCAGGGAAGCTCACTATCAAGAGGAATTTGTCTTTGGGCGTAGTCATCAAAGTTTATGTTTGTTTCTTTTGCCGATTTTATCCATAACTCTCTGTTGAAGTTCTCTGACCATGCATCAAGATACGAGCCGTTTTTGAAGGTTTGCAGAATAAGTTTATTCAGGTTCCTGTCGCCTCTTGAGAACACGGCTTCGATTTGCGAGAGGAAAGTATCAGAGAAGTTCATTTTCAAACCTTTGATGAATTTTGACTTTTGTCTCAGATATTTTATTTTCTCATCAATCAGTTCCATAGAGTTTTGAGCACACCACTGAAACGGTGTGAATGTTTTTGGAACAAAAGTTGAGATAGTGCAGGTCATATCAAGGTGATGAGGAATATTGTTTTCTGATTTTACTCTATAGACTTCTTTTTTGACTGTCCAGAGAAGATTGATAATCTCATCGAGGTCTTCAAATGTTTCTGTCGGAAGCCCTATCATGAAATATAGTTTAACTTTTGACCAGCCTGCTTCATAAGCTGTCATAACCGCATTAAGAATTTGTTCCTGTGTAAGATTTTTATTGATTACATCACGAAGTCGCTGGCTGCCTGCTTCCGGGGCAAATGTGAGGGTGCTTTTTCTGACAGAACTTACTGTTTGAGCAAGTTTCAGACTGAAAGAGTCCGCTCGTTGACTTGGAAGAGATATTGATGCTCCGCTGTTTGAATATTTTTCACAGAGATAAGAGGCAAGGTTTTCGATGTTTGTATAATCATTTGACGACAGAGAAAGAAGAGAGTATTCTTCATAACCCGTGTTGTGGAGAAGTTCATCAACTATTTGTGCCGCTTCTTTGCTATCACGTTCTCTTACCGGCAGATTTGTAAAGCATGCCTGACAGAATCGGCACATTCTTCCGCAGCCTCTTCGAATTTCAGCAACTGCTCTGTCATGAACTCCTGCTGTGAAAGAAACCGGAAAGTTTGTCGGGGTATTTTCAGTTGTGAATAAGTCAATTCGTTTTTTTATTTTGTGCGGAATGCTTGAGTCAATTGGTTCCGGTGCTGAGAAATCATTGTTTTTGTTTTCATAAAACGCAGGAACGTAGACTCCATCAAGTTTTGCCAGTTCTCTCAGAATTTTTTCTCTTTTTTGTCCCTTGAATTCGATAAGTTTTTTTGAAAATTCCGAGAGGAGGGTTTCCCCATCTCCAATCAAAAAAACGTCGATAAAATCGCTCATCGGCTCAGGGTTGTAAGCCCCCGGACCACCTGCTATGACAATAGGTTCGTCATCAGCTCTGTCTTTTGATAAGATATTTACTTTTGCAAGATCCAGTATTGCAAGCAGTGTCGGATAGCTGAGTTCATATTGCAGCGAGAAGGCTAATACGTCGAAATCTTTGAGAGGTCTTTTTGATTCTACTGCGTAGAGAGGAATATCATTGTCTTTTAGTTTTTGATAAAAATCTTTTTCAGGAGCATACGCTCTGTCGCATAAAACTTTATCCTGCTTATTCAGAACATGGTAGAGGATTCTGCATCCGAGGTTTGAGATTCCGACTTCATAAGTATCAGGAAATGTAATTGCAAAACGAACTTTTGAATTATCCCAGTTTTTGTTAACAGAACCGACTTCTCCTCCTGTATAACGGGAGGGTTTATTCACTTCCATAAGAAGTTTTTCAATGATTTTATCCATTATAAATTCTATCCTAAAAAATCAGTGTTCGGTTATTCAGCTGTTTGTGCTAGCATTTCGAGTTTCTTTTGCTGATCGTAGCTGATTAACATATTGAGAAGTTCGTCCAAATCACCTTCAATTACCGTCCAAACGTTGAGGTTTTGCCCTATTCTGTGGTCTGTAAGTCTGCCCTGCGGGAAGTTATAGGTTCTAATTCTCTCGCTTCTGTCACCTGTACCGACTTGAGAGCGTCTAAGGTCTGTGATTTCTTTCATCTGCTTTTGGACTTCTATGTCATAGAGCTTTGCTTTGAGGATTTGCATTGCCCGTTCTTTGTTTTGCAGCTGGCTTCTTTCTTCCGTGCAGTGGACCATAATGCCAGATGGTTTATGAACGATTCTGACTGCAGTTTCGACTTTGTTGACATTCTGTCCGCCTGCTCCTCCGGAACGGGCTGTTGAAATATCAAGGTCATTAGGGTTAATTTCTATTTCAACATCTCCTACTTCTGGCATAACGGCTACTGTTGCAGTGCTTGTATGAACACGTCCCTGTGATTCCGTTGCGGGAACTCTCTGGACTCTGTGCACTCCTGATTCGTATTTAAGCTTGCTATATACGGCATCACCCTGAATAGAGATTACCACTTCAGATACTCCGCCTGCTTCACAGTTTGATATGCTGAGAATTTGAGTTTGCCATCCCTGTTTATCTGCATATTTGAGATACATTCTCATCAGATCTCCGGCAAATATATTTGCTTCATCACCGCCTGCACCGCCTCTGATTTCAAGCATAATGTCTTTATCATCGTTGGGGTCACGGGGTAGGAGGAGGAGTTTCATTTTTTCTTCAGAGTCTTCGATAATTTTTTGTGACTCTTCAATCTCTGACTGAAGAAAACTTCTCATTTCAGCATCAGATTCATTTTTTATCATTGATGAGGCTTCATTCAGCCTTTGCTCTGCGTCCTGCCATTTATGATAGAGTTCGACAGTTTCTTCCATTGATTTTCTTTTTTTAGAGAGTTGTTTGAATTTATTATAGTCCTGAATAACCTCGGGGTCTGATAAAGTTACGCCCAATTCGTTGTAGCTTTTTTCAATGCTTTTGATTTTCTCTAACATGTCTTTCATCAATGATAAACCTCTTATCAGACTTTTTCTCTTTTTTGAACACGTCCGCAGCTTCTGTGTTCGTTGCAATAACCGATTGCTTCACATTTGGGGACAAGGTATTCTTTCAACCAAGGTTCTTTTTCTACAACAAGTTCGCACATTTTTTTGGTTAAAATTCTTATTTCCATCTGTGCGTTTGTACATAATCTCAAATTGGCGAGGTGTATGAGTTCTCTCAGGTTCAAACTTGCGATAAGAGAACTTGATGCTGCGTTTGGCAGAATAAATCTTGCGTCTTCCGCCGGTATTCCGTTTGATATAAGTTTTGAGTAGTATTCCGCTGTTTTTTTCATAAACTCGTCATACTCTGCTTCAAGAGGGCTTCCTTTGATTGTCGGAGGAGTGATGTATTCAAATTCTCCTTTTTCAGTAACATATCTTTGAGATTTTTGAGAAAAAGACATATGTCTGTGACGTACGAGCTGGTGGGTGCATGCTCTTGAAACACCGCTGATAGAGAAAACAAGATGGCAGTGTTCTATTGTGCTGTGGTGACCTGAAGCGAGAACATTTTTGACGAGTTTGAGCATTTTTTCTCTGTCGTTGCTCTTATCCCAGATGTTTATAGGGTAGTCTGCACTGTAACAAGTTCTGCATGCCGTATAAATAGTTTTGAGCATATCATCTGGCATGCTAATTAAATTAACAATAGGGAAATTCTCTTTCATGGTGCACCTGCTCTCTTGAAATTTATCAAACAAAAGCCCGTAAAAACGGGCTTATTAACTTCTTTGATATGGCAAATAAATTTAGTTTTTGCCGTAGCGTTTGTTGAATTTTTCAATTCTACCTTCAGAGTCAAGAATCTTTTGAGTTCCAGTAAAGAACGGGTGGCATTTATTGCAGATTTCAACTCTTATACCTTCTTTTACGGAACCTGTTTCTATTACATTACCGCAAACGCAGGTTATTGTGGTTTTTTTATAATCAGGATGTATTCCTTCTTTCATTTCTGATACCTCTTTTCTTTATTTCATTCTTGTATATTCGTATAAAATTATATCTTCGTCAAGAGATTCTCTACATTCGTTAATAAAATATTAAAACCTCCGAAACATTATAGTAAAATCAATATGAATTCAGTTTATTCCTATGAGGGCAATATGGATTACAAAACAAATGTTATGAGGATTCTTGATAAAAGTAAAATTCCTTACAATCATTATACTTATGCGGATACAGACGCAATAAGCGGTGTTGATGTTGCAAAAGTCCTCGGGCAAAATCCGAAGAGAGTTTTCAAAACGCTTGTTACTATAGGAAAGTCTAAAAAATATTATGTTTTTATGATTCCTGTTGAGGAGGAACTTGATTTGAAGAAAGCGGCGCATGCTGTCGGAGAAAAATCCGTTGAGATGCTGAAGCAGAAAGATTTGCTCCCGACGACCGGATATGTGCATGGAGGATGTTCTCCGATTGGGATGAAGAAGAGTTTTGAAACGGTTGTTCATTCGTCGGCGTCTGATTTTGAGATGATAATTTTCAGTGCGGGGAAGATAGGTTATCAGGTTGAGATGAGTGTTGAAAATCTGAAAAAGCTTGTAAGATTGAAGATTTCAGATATTATTATGTAAAAATTTCAGAAAATAATTTAAATACAGCCTAAACTTTAATTTATCTATATTTGAGCTGAATTTTTTCTTGACATGAAAATAAAAAATATCGTATTGTCAGAATACAACTTTTTTAAATGAGGCGGATGTTTGGATTATGTGTAGAATCGGTGCGATTAAGTCGAAAAAATATATTCACCCTTCAAAGGCTCTTGAGCTTATGCGCTCGCAGCAAAAGGGACATGATAACTCGGGTTTTGCTTTCGTTATGCAAGATTTGGGCGGTATTTTTGAGAAATACAAAGATTTACCGACTTTATCCATGGCCTGCACCGATGAGGGGATGAGACTTGCTGAAAGTATTCTTCATTCAATCGGTTTTGTTCGTGTTCTTCAGTGGTCACCTGAAATTTGCAACAAAGATGGTTTGAATATAGAACCTATGCCAAATTATGTGTTTGAAGTTTTTCAATATCCGAAGAGTTTTAAATATGCCCCTGATGATGAAAAACAGGAACTGCTTGTTGATACAAGGCTTAAGCTCAGAAAAGCTCTTGAGGAAGCTGATGAGGGGTATGTATATTCTTTCTGGCCCGATGTTGTGATGCTGAAAGAAATCGGCGACCCGAGAGATATAGGGACGTATTTTAACTTATGGCATCCAAATTTTGATTTTACGGCAAAGATTATAACGGCGCAGTGTCGTCAAAATACGAATTATGATATCGTCAGATACGCTGCTCACCCGTTTTTTCTGCAGGGCTATACAGCGCTTGCAAACGGAGAAAATACGTTTTATGAAAAGAACAAGTTGTTCCAGGAAAATCTCTACAAAGGGTATATAGGTTTTGAGTCGGATTCTCAGTGTTTTTTATACACACTTCATTATATTCATAAAATTTTGAAGTGGCCTCTTAAGTATTATAAACACACCGTGACGCCTCTGCCTTATTCTGATATACAGGAACGGCAAGACAGAGAAGTTTTATTGAGAATAAAAGCTTCTTTATCAAATCTTGAAATCAATGGTCCTAATACCATAATCGGTGTTACTCCCGATGGGACGATGTTTACTTTATGCGATTCAAAAAAACTCAGACCTGTTGTTGTAGCGAGAACCGATGATATGGTTGTTATATCTTCAGAGGTAACAGGCGCAAACGAAATTTTGCCTCAAAGAAACATCGAAGATGATATTTATCCCAATGAGCGGGAGATGGTTGTTGTAGATAATAATTTGGAAGTGGAAAGATGGCAGCAGTAAAGATTAATCAGCTGGCAGTGGACGAGCTGCCGTGGACAATTGAATATGACCGTTCAAAATGTGCTATGTGCGGTAAGTGTGTTGCTGCATGTTCTTTTGGCGCATTAAAAGTGGATGTTCTGAAAATAAAGAAAACTCAGGCAAAAGTTGATGAGGATGGTTTTACAAAGGAAGAGGAAACCTGGGCACAGCCTTATATCAAGCAGGTTGTAAGCCATACAAATTATTGCAGAGGATGCGGGATTTGCAAAAAAGTTTGCGCAAACAATGCCATCAAACCGGTAAGAAATGAACGTGAGGTTTATGGTACACGTTATAGATGCGCAACCGGCGAATCAGTTAAAAGAGGCGGACGTTGCAATATTCATACTGAGGGAAGAACTCTTGATAAAATTAAGGTAGGGCGTATCTCTCAGATGACAGACCCTTCTTTGGATGCACTGCGTCACACTTTTGATATGCGAACACCTCTCGGGCGTGTTATGTCTGCAGAAAATATGACATTTGACGTGAAAGACGGAAATCTTGAGCTTAAGTCAAATATGCCTACGAACAGATGGATTTATCCGATTATTATCGGGGATATGTCAATAGGGGCTCTGTCATGGAGAATGTGGGAAGCTGTTGCAATTGCGACTGCCTATTTGAATGAAGAGCTTGGTATTCCAATCAGAATGTGCACAGGAGAAGGAGGTATTCCTGAGCGTCTTTTGAAATCACGTTATCTGAAATATATGATTTTGCAGATAGCATCAGGGCACTTTGGCTGGGATAGGATTATAAACTCAATGCCTGATATGATAGAAGATCCTGCGGGGATACTGATTAAGATAGGTCAGGGCGCAAAACCTGGTGATGGCGGTCTTTTGATGGCGAAAAAAGTGGTAAAACACATACAGGAAATCAGAGGGGTTCCAAAATCTGATTTATTGAGTCCTCCAAATCATCAGGGGCTTTATTCTATTGAAGAGAGTGTTCAGAAGATGTTTTTATCAATGAATGCCGCATTCAAATTTAAGGTTCCTGTCGCAATTAAAGTTGCAGCATCATCTACAAGTGTATCTGTTTACAATAATCTTTTGAGAGATCCATATAACATAGTCGGAGGATTTTTCCTCGATGGTTTGGACGGCGGCACAGGCGCTGCGCATGAAATTTCTCTGAATCACACAGGGCACCCGATTGTATCAAAGTTGAGAGATTGTTATCTCGCAGCCGTACATCAGGGCAAGCAGGGGCAGATTCCTCTCTGGGCAGGAGGAGGGATGGGAATGAACGGAAATCTTGCTGCTGATACATTCAAGATGATTTGCCTTGGGGCAAACGGTGTTTTTGCAGGCAGATTAATTTTGCAGATGGCAGGCTGCGTCGGAAATGATTTCGGCAAGTGCAATGCATGCAATACAGACTTATGTCCTGTAGGAATAGCAACTCAAAATCCGCTGCTTGTAAACAGACTCGATATTGATAGGGTCGCTGAGAATATAGTTAATTATTTCAAGGCAACCGACACCGAGTTGAAAAAACTTCTTGCACCGGTAGGTAACAGCTCTTTACCCGTCGGACGTTCGGATGCATTGGTTACGGTAGATAAAAATGTTGCAGAGCGTCTTCAGATACAACATGTTTGTTAGGAATAAAAAATGACAGAAATTGCAGAAATAAATACTTTAGAAAATAATAAAAGATTATCGACACAGGAGCTTCTTCAGTGGATTTATAAAAAGGTTGATGAGGGAGTAAACGAGTTTAATATAAATGCATCCGGGCAGCATAATATCGGCGGCTCTATGTGGAGAAAAGACGGCGGGGAGCTGGTTTTTAAGGTTAAAAATCCCGGGCAAAGAGTTGGTTCAATGGGGATGCCTCATACAAAAATTATAGTAGAAGGCAGTGCTCCTGCTGATGTTGGCTGGTTGAACTCGGGGGCTGAAATTGTAGTAAAAGGGGATTCCGGTGATACAACAGCTCATTGTGCTGCGTCAGGAAAGATATTTATCGGCGGTCGCAGCGGTACCCGCTCAGGTGCTTTGATGAAGCATGACCCGAAGTTCCCGGAACCCGAATTCTGGGTATTGAAAAATACAGGGTCTTTCAGTTTTGAGTTTATGGGAGGCGGTGTTGCTGTTGTTTGCGGCTATGAGTGTGAAGATTTTCACTCTGTTTTAGGTGATAGAGCCTGCACGGGCATGGTTGGAGGTACTGTTTATGTGAGAGGAAATCTCTCGGGTGTTTCTGACGATGTGTGGGTAATGGAGTTAGACTCGAGTGATTTGGACTTTTTGAAAGAAGGTTTGAAGGAGTTTCTTTCAAAAATAGGTAAAATACATCTTTATACGGAGATTGCTGATTTTTCAAAGTGGAAGAAAATTGTTGCTAAAACTTATGAAGAACGTTCAAAGAAAACGAGACGTTCTTTGAAAGATTTTCGTCTTAATGAATGGGTTCAGGGCGGGATTTTCGGCGATTTAATCGAAGATGATTTTCAGGCAGGCGAGCTTGTTCCCCGTGATAAGACCCGTTTGAAAATTCCAAAGTGGAAAAATTATGCTTACAGTGCTCCTTGCGAATATAACTGTCCGATAGGGATACCTACACAGCAGAGGTTTTCTCTTTTGAGAAAAGGCTTGCATAAAGAAGCTTATGAATTAATTTTGAAATACAGTCCGTTTCCGGCTTCCGTTTGTGCTCAGGTATGTCCGAATCTTTGTATGGATGAATGCTCAAGATGTGATGTCGATTCTCCTCTTGAAATAGGTTTGCTTGGAGGTATGTCAGCAAAGGTTCAGCTGCCTGTTCCTCCGATATCAAAAAAGGAGAAGGTTGCGATTATCGGAGCTGGAGTTGCCGGGATTACAGCCGCATGGCATCTTGTGATGATGGGTTATAGTGTTGATTTGTATGAAGAGGATACAGAAATCGGCGGTAAACTCAGACAGGTTATTCCAAATGAACGTCTTTCCCGTGATGTTTTAAAGATAGAGATGGATAGATTCAAGAACTCGGGAGTAAAAATACATACATCTTCAAAAGTAACAAAAGAGATGTTTGGAAATTTGCAGAAGAATTTCGATGCCGTAGTTGTTGCCGTAGGTGCGCACAGTCCTGTTGTCATACCGTTTGAAGGACATGAGCGGTTGATAAAGGGGCTTGAATTTTTGAAGGCCGTAAACAGAGGTCAAAAGCCCGAAATAGGCAAGAAGGTTGTTGTTATTGGTGCCGGTAATGCTGCGATGGATGTTATCATTGAAGCTTACAAACTGGGTGCTCTGGAGGTTACTGCCGTTGATATTCAAAAACCGTCAGCTTTCGATAAGGAGATAGCCCATGCTGAATCTCTCGGGGCAAAAATTCTATGGCCTGCTTTTACTGAAAAAGTTACAGAAGATGGGGTTTATTTGAAAGACGGAAGGTTTTTGGAGGCTGATAGTGTTATTATATCAGTCGGTGACAGACCTGTATTTGATTTTCTTGAAAAAGATTATTTGAATGAGCGCTCTCAAGTTCTTGTTGATGAGTACTTACGTTCGATAGTTAATGATAGAGTTTTTGTAATTGGGGATGCTCATCGTTGTTCATTGTTTACCAACGCAATGGGAGATGGGCGTAATACAGCTTTGAATATAGACAGAATGTTTAATCAAGAACAGCTTGTATCTGGTAAAGAAAGAGAGCTTATTCCTTCTGAAAGGTTGAAGTTTAACTATTATCAGAGATTTGAAGCTGATAACTCAACAGAGCAAAATCGTTGTATGAGCTGCGGATATTGCAGAGATTGCGGGTATTGCAGGGATACATGCCCGAATGGTGCAATTGAACGTATTCAGCATGATGACGGTACTTTTGAATACATAAGCCATGATGAAAAGTGTATAGGCTGCGGTATTTGTGCTGGGATTTGTCCTTGCGGAATATGGACGATGGTTCCCAATTAAAATATGGAAAATAATTATTATATGAGCTAAAATTAGAGCTATGAAAAGAGTTTTTTTAGCATTAATTTTATGCTTTTTTAGCGGATTAGCTTATGCAGATGAGGAGATAACACTTGATTTATCAGATGATGAGGTGTCATCTTCTCCGTCTTCTCCTGTAAAAGGGATGGTCTCAACGAACAGATTTATTCTCTCCGAGCCTCAGCAGCTTTATATTCCGAAAAACACTGAAATCCCTGAGATAGTCAATGAGCTGAGGCCGATACTTTATGACAGTGCTCTTGACAGTGAGGGGAAATTCCAGTTTTCTCTAAGATATTACGGGCAGGATACGCAGTATTTGCACAGATATCAGGCGGTTGATAGGATGGATGCAAATTACGGCGGTCAAATAAATGATAAAATTAACTATAACATAGGTGTTACGGCGAAGAATTTGAATACCATAGACGGTAATCAAACCGTTGCGTCGAATTCTTTTATATCTTTTTCTGTAGGGGAAAATAATAGTTTTGCGATTGGGAATGCAAGATTATCAAACAGCAACGGGAATTATATTTCATTTATTGAAGATGCAGAGTATGCTTACGGGGTCAATGACCTTGGCGTAAGATTTTCTGGCAGCAGCGGTTTATTTGATTATGCAGTCGGGGCATATAATCTGGATAATGCGCTTTCATCTGATGAAGGGCTTGCAAAGGGAGGAGTTCTTTCCTTCAAGCCGTTCGGGTATGGCAGCGAGGTTTTTTCCAATTTGAAAATCGGCGGAGCTTTTTATGATAAGAATATAGACAATCAAAATAATTCATCTTACGGGTTGTTCAGTTCTTACCGGTTCAAAAGTTTGGGATTTCGTAGCGAGGTGTCAAGGAGTCTTTTGGGAAATGTTTATGTTGATAACTGGAATATTATGCCCGAGTTGTATTTGACGAAGAATTTGACTTTCAGGGCGAAGCACAAGCAGTATTCTGATTATGATGCGTATACGGATGAGTTTATTCTTGATTATTTTTTGGGTGATAAGATCCCTAAACTTAATAATGTAAACTTTCAGTTAAAGGCGTCAAAGACAAGAAATTTGGATAGTTCTGAGTCTCAGAAATATGGATTTTCAATAAAATTTAATTTCTGAAATTTACATAGAAACAGAATATGTTAAAATTAAATTAATAAAAAAATAAGTTTAAAATTTTATGGATTATCAGGGTATGGATGAGAGAAAAGTTTTTGAAAAACCTGTTGTAGCTGACAGTTTTTTTGATTATTGGGAAGAGATTGTATCCCGTCATGGAAAAGTCGTTGCGCTGCAGGATGATTATTTAGGTGTAAAGTATACTTACTCGGAGTTATTTGAAAAGATTAAAGTTTTTTCTATGGGACTTCGAGAGCTCGGATTGAGAAAAGACGATCATGTCGGAATGTTTTCCGAGAACTCTGCAAACTGGATGATTGCTGATCAGGGAATGTTTCTTGCGGGTATAGTTAATGCCGTCAGAGGAATAGGTTCATCAGATGCAGAGCTTATTTATATTCTTAAGCACAGTGACAGCAGGGCTGTTTTTGTGCAGAATGCATTTGTTCTGAACAGATTGAAGAAATATCTGAAAGAAACATCAGTTGAATTTGCCGTGATTTTGAGCGGTGATAAGTCTTATGATACAGAAGATATAGTTATTCCTGTTTATACTTTTGAAGAAGTGATAAAACTTGGAGAGAAGAAAACTTTTGAAAAAGTTGAAATAGACAAAAATTCGCTTGCCACATTGATTTATACATCAGGGACGACCGGAGAGCCGAAGGGTGTTATGTTGTCTTATAGCAATCTGCTTTCTCAGGTTGAGGTTGCTCATTACAGAATAAGAGTCAACTGCTACGGGTCTGCTCTTTGTGTTTTGCCGATATGGCATGCTTATGAGAGAACATGCGAGTATTATCTTATGTCGCAGGGTGTGTCGTTTATTTATACATCCGTTAAGAATTTTAAGATAGACCTGTTCAAATATCAGCCTAACTTTTTGATTAGTGTTCCGAGGATATGGGAGAGCATTTATTCAGGGATACAGTATAAGATGAACTCTCTTCCTGAGAAGAAGAAAGAGAAAATCCGTACGTTGATTAGAATGAGTATCAAATTCAGGAAAGCGAGAAGAATTTTGAAAGGAATATGCACTGAGCTGCCCTGTCCTTCTTTGGGTGATAAACTTTGTGCATTAGGTGATTTGATACTTTTATATCCTGTTCATAAGATTGCGTCTGCTACTGTTTATAAACAGATAAAGGCCGCTTTTTCTCCGAATTATAAGTTCGGTATAAGCGGAGGCGGTGCACTGAGCGGATATTTAGACGAATTTTTTGATGCTGTAGGCATAGAAGTTCGCAACGGTTACGGATTGACAGAGGCATCTCCGATTATTTCTGTTCGGGAACCATCATCCGGTTTCTTGAATTCTATCGGTCCTGCTTTCGCTTATACCGAGATAAAAGTTGAAAATCCTGAAACAAGACAGGAAGTTGACTTTGGTCAGAGAGGTGTTCTTATGGTAAGAGGTCCTCAGGTTATGATGGGGTATTATAAAAATCCAGAGAGCACCAAAAAAGTTATATCTGATGATGGATGGTTAAATACCGGTGATTTGGTTTATTTATCGAAAGATAATAATATAATCATAATCGGACGGGAGAAAGAAACTATTGTTTTATCAAACGGTGAGAATATTGAGCCGCAGGGGATTGAGGATGCATGTTTAGAGAGTCCTTATATCAAGCAGATAGTTCTGACAGGACAGGACAAACCGTCGCTTGGAGCTCTGGTTGTTCCTGATGTGGTAAACTTGAAATCCGTTCTCGGCAAAGATGCTGATGTTGATGAGGTTTCTGTTGCAGAAAATCCGAGGGTGAAAGAACTCATAAAACTCGAGTTAAAAAAGAGAGTTCAAGAACGTCCTAATTTTGTTCAGTTTGAGAGAATTGCAAATTTCAGGCTTCTTGATAGAGAATTATCTCAAGAAGAAGGTTTTCTCACTCAAACTGGAAAAATCAGAAGAAATAACGTCTTTGAATATTATAAAGATGTTATTGAGAAAATGTATTCTAACCTTTAGATTACTGTATTATTTGGGTCTGATAAAAAGTCTTTTGTCGCTTCATCCAGTTTGAAGTCGTCGTATATTGCCTTAAATTCTGCAGAGGCAACAGCTTTGTTTTTAGAGTTTATATATGCTAAGGAGCTGTTTTCTCCCTGATTATTTATTGTTCCCGTGATATTTTCTTTTTTGAGTTTTGTTTTATCTGAGCTGAGCATATCAGCAACAAGAGTAGATGTTGCATATTCGCCTATATCTATATTGCTGTCTTTGTTTATATCAAGAGCTTCAGCCGAAACGTCCGGTCCTAATGCGGATTGTAACTGCTGTGTAAAATCTTTAACGGGGATTTTTGTTGTTTTTCCCATTTCTTCGAATGCCGAACCAAGGAGCGCTCTGGTGTCGATATTTTGTGCATCGACTATTCCCGGGAGATATTTATAAGAGAACTGAATAGGATATTTGAGAGCTCTTTGTTGTTCAGGAGAGTTTAATTCTTTTGTAAATTCTGATATATCTTCAAGAGTTTGAAAATTATATTCTCTGTTGAGAGGAGGTATTTGTCCTCCTTCAAGATATTTTTTGTAGTTGGCTGATGCATTTCTTCCGTATCTTACTGACGAATTTTGTATTTTGTTGTCATAGGGACCTGAGTCTCCATTGATTTTGGCTATATTAAAATAAGAAAAGTTAACCATATTTTACTACCTACCTTTTGTTTCATTAAAAACCAAAAGTATTGAAAATTTGCTTAAAATACGGGTTATGTAAATTATTTTTAATAAAGCTGATTATACATATGTTGAGCAAAGTATAATTTGGTTATAGCTCGGAGGTAAAGATGGTTTATTGTAAAGAGAGTGCATTTTTGATTCTTGCGAAAGATGTTCTGAAAATAGAAGCAGAGGCTATAGAAAATCTTATTCCAAGATTGGGTGAAAATTTTGAGAATGCTCTGAATATTCTCTATGCTTGCAAGGGGCGTGTAATTGTCACAGGAATGGGAAAATCAGGGCTTATTGGTCAGAAGATTGCTGCTACTCTTTCAAGTACGGGGACGCCGTCTTATTTTTTGCATCCTGCAGACAGCACTCATGGAGATTCAGGGGTGTTGACGAGAGATGATGTAGTGATTGCAATTTCAAACAGCGGAGAAACTTCTGAACTTTTGCATTTGCTGCCTATAGTCAAAAGATTGGGGATAAAACTTGTCGGGATGACCGGCAAGATGGATTCAACTCTTTCTCATTTGAGTGATGCCGTGCTTGATATATCTGTTGAAAAGGAAGCTTGTCCTCTTGGTAAAGCTCCGACAGCAAGCACTACGGCTACTTTGGCAATGGGGGATGCGCTTGCTGTATGTCTTTTGCAAAAGAGAGGATTTACAAAAGAAGACTTTTTGTTCTTCCATCCATCGGGTGCTCTTGGCAGAGGATTTTTGTATACGGTTGAAGAGGTAATGATTGCAAGAGAAAATTTACCTCTAGTAAGAGAAGATGAGTTGTTCAAAAACACACTTGAAGAGATTTCAGCGAAGAAGCTCGGGTCCGCTATAGTTGTGGATAAAGACGGAAAAACAGCCGGTATTTTGACTGACGGTGATATAAGAAGGGCTGTTTTGCATTATAAAGATATGGATAATTTGGTTGTATCAGAAGCGATGACCCGTAATCCAAAAACGATAAAAGTAAATGCTCTTGCTGCGCAGGCGCTGCATTTGATGGAGGCAAACTCCATCACGTCTCTTGTTGTGAATGATGAGCAGATGCATCCTATAGGAATGGTGCATATTCACGATCTTTTGAAGATGGGAGTTGCGTAGATGCAAAATATTATATCGAAGATAAAGAACATCAAACTGGTTGTTTTTGATGTTGACGGAGTTATGACAAACGGCGATATATCTTATTGTGATGATGGCAGAGAGATAAAGACTTTTAATGCGAAAGACGGGCAGGGTTTGAGTCTTTTACCTCATTACGGGTATATTACTGCTATTATAACCGCAAGAAAGTCTGATATAGTTGAGAGACGTGCAAAAGATTTAGGCATTACACATGTTTATCAGGGTGCAAAAAATAAGCTTGAGGCGCTTAATGAGCTTTTAAAAATTTATAATCTTGAGTTAAATAATGTGTGTTATATGGGTGATGATTTGCCTGATTTGTGCATTTTGGATAAAGCGGGATTATCATGTTGTCCTCATGATGCTGTTGATAGAGTGAAAGAGAGTTCTGTGTTTATTTCATCGAAGGATGGAGGAAGAGGAGCGGTAAGAGAGTTATGCGATTTGCTCATTGATAATTCTTCCTCATCTGAGAGATGAAGTCTTTGAATTCTTCTTTGATATATTTTGGGCTTTGGAGTTCACAGAGAAGTCCGTATCTAATGATTCGTCTAAATAGAAGATTTTTGTCTTCTTTTGTATTTAGAATTATTAATTCTTGTTTTTCTTTATCATAGGAGAGTATTTTTTCGTTTGTTTTCAGCTTATAGTTGTGGGATAGTTTTCCTTTGAGTTTAAACGTTATAGAAGGATAGATGTTTATTTTGCTTGATACCTGAGAGGAGAGGTTAATTTTGGTAATGGTTTCAACAGGAATTGATGTGAGTTCTTTTGTTTTTTTGTTGTATCCGCTCAAAAATATTTCTTTGTCATAATAATCCAACTCCGGTGAGTCCAAAAGTATTTTCTTTTGATAAAGCGTGGTTATTTCGAGTTTTCTGCCTTTGTTCAGGTATTCATCAATTGTTGTAAGTATGTCTTTATAGTGAAGGTATTCTTTGAAAATAGCTCTGTTATCGTTTTTGAGATTTGATATTTTGTTCAGTTTTTCTTTTGTCAGGTATTTAGAGATGTGAGTTATAAATTCGCTGTATTCAACAGAAAGTTTGTGTCTGTAGAGTCCCTGTATAAATTTTTGAAGATTTATGAGTGTATTTATGGAGGAATTAGAAAGATTCAGTTTTGTCGGAAATTCTTTGATTCCGTATTTATTTCCGTTTTTTTCTATTTTATAACCTGACAGATTTAAAGTTTTTAGATATTTGAGCAGGGTTTCTTTTCTGATTTCACATTGAATATCTTCATTTTGAGAAAACTTTTCTTCTATTTCTTTGAGTGTCATATCTTTTTTAGTTAGGAGGTTCAGAAGAAATAGTATTCTATAGGCTGCCGGGATAAAATTTTTGTTGTTCTCATTCTTCATATATCTGCTCCAGAGTTTCGAGAGTAAGTTTTATTTCGTCTACGATATTCTGCGGTGATAACAAAGTGCAGTTTGCTCCGTAGGAAAGAATTTTTTGAACAAATTTGAATCTGTTGATAATTTGTTCTTCGATTATCAATTCATTTGATTTTTTGGAGATAATAGTCTGGTTTTCATCAATTTTGAATGTTTTTGCCAGTTCATCTTTGAGTTTATATACAGCTATTGGTTTTTTGATTATTGGTTCATTGTTGCTGATGCCCACTTTTTTTATGTCAGAAATTTTATCTACTCTGAAATACTGCATCTCCTGTTGTTTAAAGTTATAACCCCATACATACAATTTCCCCGATTCGAGAAACATTTCATCTGCCAGAATAGTTATTTTTTTTATTTCATCAGAAGAGAGAGTTCTATGGAGTATTGTTATTACGTTTTTGTTTTTGCAGTGGAGGTTGAGTTTCAGAATAATTTCTCTGTCTATGTTTGTTATATTTGATATAGAACTGAGTATTTCATCTTTGTTGATATTTATAAGATTTTGCAGTTCGAGAAAAACATTGTCGACGTCAAATATGAATTCCCAGTTATTTATTTTTGCAAGATGTTTTATGGCTGTTGATAGAGTTTGTTTTTCTTTTTCATCAAGAGTTAATATAAACGGATTATAAGTCAATTCATATTTGTAGTTGTTTGATTTTGACGGTCTTGGTATTTTGCATCCGATTTTTCTGAGGGTATTTATATACAAGCTTATACTGTCATCAGAAACTTTTTTCCCGATGAGTTTGTTATTTGCAAAATGCTCATTCAAATCAGCTTCACTTTGAGGTGATTTTGTCAACAACCCTAATATGTGAAGGCTTTTGTATCCTGTCAGGGAAATATTATTTTTATTTTGCTGTGAGCCTTGCTTACCCATAGACATGTTCACACATAGCTTTATTTTTATTAAAGCATATTAAGAGATAAAAGTTAATAAATATCTATCTTTTGATGTATTGGTTTAAAATAAAAAGATGACGGGAGGAGTTTATGATTGGTTATATCTGGCTGTTTTTGATAGTTATCTCCATCATTGTTAGTATATTCACGGGAAATATTTCGAAGGTGACAAATGCGATGCTTGATAATGCGTCATTTGCCGTGAAGTTGTCTATTTCCTTAATCGGAGTGATGGCTTTCTGGCTCGGGCTTGTCAAAATAGCCGAGAAATCAGGTCTTGTCCGTTTGATATCAAAAATTTTTCTTCCTGTTTCAAGATGCTTGTTTCCTGAAATACCAAAGGATAATCCCGCAATAGGGCATATTGCCATGAATTTTTCGGCAAATGCTCTTGGTGTGACGAATGCAGCTACTCCTATAGGCATAAAAGCGATGCAGGAGCTGCAGAAGATTAATGATAAAAAAGATACGGCAAGCAACTCTATGTGTATGTTTCTGGGGATGAATACATCCGGCTTTCAGCTTATTCCTGCTTCTGCAATTGCAGTGCTTGTTGCAGCAGGAAATACGAATCCTACTGAAATAATTTTCCCGACTCTTGTTGCCACATGTATATCTTTCGGGTCTGCGATTGTTGTTACGAAAATTTTTGAAAAATTCGGGAGAAAAAATGGATAATTTGAAGTATGCTGCTGATGTTATTTCTCTGTGGATATTGCCTGTTATGGTAGTTTTTATTTTGCTGTTCGGAGCAGTTAAGCGAGTTGCTATTTATGAAGCTTTTGTCGAAGGTGCCCGTAGCGGTTTTTCTGTCGGCGTAAAAATTATTCCTTATCTGGTAGCTATTCTTGTAGCGATAGGTATGTTTCGGGCATCAGGCGCAATTGATTTGATTGAGAGAGCTATAGGCAGTGTTTTTGAATATTTAAAGATACCCGTTGATATGCTTCCTTTGATGATAGTTCGTCCTCTTTCAGGTTCGGGAGCTCTTGGTATTATGTCTGAGATTGTGCATGAACATGGGGGAAATTCTTATGCTGCAAAGATGGCAGCTGTTATGTTGGGAAGTTCTGAAACAACATTTTATGTTCTGAGTGTATATTTTGGTGCAGTAGGTATCACAAAATTCAGGCATGCCCTTCATGTCGGTATTATTTCTGATATTATAGGAATTACTGCTGCCGTTTGTGTATCGAGGTTTATGTTTTAATGGTTTTATATTAGAATAATTATTAAGGATTTTATGGAGTGAGGATGTTATATGAATAAAGTAATAAATTTCTTCAAGTCTGCAAAAGGTAAGTTGATAACAGGTTCTGTTGTCGGGGTTATTGTAGTATTTTTTGTATTTTTTCAGGCATTGAATATCTATGTCGGTTCAGAAGGGTTTAAGAAATCCGTAAATTCAGAGTTTACAAAGGCAACAGGATTAGAACTCGGTTATAAAAAAATGAACATAAGTCTTGAGTTTCCTCTCAGTGTAAATGTTAAGCTGGAAGAGCCTGTTGTTGACTATGTAAATGCGGATTCTCTTTTTTCATCGGAAAAATTGAATGTCAGAATGGATATCCTTCCGTTGTTGTTTAAGACGGTTAAAATATCTTCTCTTGATGCTTCAAAACTCCGTATAAATCTGGCAAGAACAGTAGATGGAGAATTTGTCGGTCTTCAAAAGCTGATGCCATCAGATGAAAATCAAAGCGCTGCATCAGCTCCTAAGAGTTCATCTGATATGTTTAATATTATTTTGCATGATGTAAAAATAACTGATTATAAATTTGTATTTGTTGATGCGTTTGACCCGTTTTTGCTTGAAATTGTAGCACAGGGTGATAACATTCTCATTGATAATTTTGATTTAAAAAAAGATGTGTCTGCCAAAGTTGACGGTAAGTTTCTTATTAACGGTAATGAGCATTTTAACTACAAGGCAGATATAAAAGTTAATCTTGCTTCTGTTATGAAAGATATGGAAGGCGGTGATGCTGCTGTTTCTGAGGATAATTCAAAACAAGAGATGAATCCTGTTATTGAAATAGCCAAGAACAATCTTCGTGCCGAGTTGGATACAAAACTTAATATAAAAAGTCTTAATAATATAAACGGAAACTTTAAAGTTACGAAGTTGAGTGCAAAAATAAATGATTATCAACTCCCTGAAAGTGGTATAGATATTGTATTTAAGGGACATAATCTCGGGATAAACTCAGAATTATACGTAAGCAGGGCCTCTGTTATAAAAGTTAACGGTAAAGCTGATTTCAAGAAAAAAGTAAATACTGATATTGCCGTAAAAACAAGCGAAATAAGCATGGTTGATCTAAGGAATTTTGTAGCGGCTATAGAAACAATTATTCCAGGTGTTAATATCAGAGATGTTTTGGTCGGCGGTTCTTTTTTGGTTGATGCAAAGGTTAAAAGTTCTGCTGATAAACTTGATTGTTCCGGATATATAAACCTTAATCGTATTTCTGTCGGTTATAAAGGATTCAAACCTTCTTTGAATAATCTTAATGGTCGAATAGCTTTGAACAGCAACGGTGTGGTAATTGATAATATTAAAGCAAATATAGACAAATCACCTCTTGTTGTTTCCGGAAATATAGACAATAAAATGATTGCAAATATCACAGCGATGGTTCCATCGTTGAATTTACATTCTTTGTTCGAGTCATTGAAAGAGTCAAAAAATATTGATACAGAAACAAAGAAACAAATTGATAAAGTAAAGAGCCTGAGCGGGGTTATATCTGCTAAGGCTATTCTTGCAGGCAAGCTTGAAACTATTCAGCCTAAGGTTGAGATTCGTTTGAGTTCTTTTAATATAAAACATCAGGATCTGCCTGTTCCTTTGACTGTAAACAACGGGCTTGTTTCACTGCTTGATGGCAAATTGAAAGTTGATATTCCTTCTTTATTCTTGAATTCTCCGAGTTCATCTTTCAATATTAACGGTAATGTTGATTTTGATGATGATATAAAATTTAATCTGCTTGCTAAAGGGAAGCTCAATGAAAAAGATATGGCAAAATTGGCAGGAATGCAGGGACTTGCAAAAGGTTCTGTTCCCGTAACTTTTGAAATAAGCGGTACTCCTGAAAAAATAAGCACAAAAGCCGTTGTTTCGAACAGTTCATCAAATTATTTGCTGCTGACAGGATTTGACCAAAACACAAATATTGTATTGGATGGTGTTTTGGAAAATAATTCTTTTGAAATAGTAAACACAGGACTTTATACAACAAATTCGAAGAAACTCCTTGATGTATCTGGCAAGATAAATGCTTTGAATCAAAAACAACCGTCGCTTGCGAATGTTCGAGTTCATACGGTTTCTCCGATAAAGGTAAATCTTCCTGTCGGAATTTCTAACTCTTCTTTTCTTGCAGGTGATTTACTTCTCAATGGAGTGTTAACAAATCCCCAGATGAAGGGATATCTGAAAGTTCAGAACCTTGTTCTTCCTGATATGGGTGTTAGTGCCGGGGTTATAGATATAAAGATTGAAAATAATTTGTTATCGGTCAAAATTCCTGATTTGAAAGCTAAATCAAGCAGTCTGTCCATCAATGCTCAGGGACCTTCAAAATTCTCGATGCCTTACACCATATCAAATGTTGCTGTTGTTTCATCTTTCTTGAATATAGATGAAGTAGGTTCCATTTTTGCATCTGTTCCCGCTTCTCCAGCAGCAAACACCGTGGCATCATCAGCTTCTTCAAAATCAGCTTCAACCGGAGACTCTCCTGTTCTCATTAAAACAGGTTCGTTGAAGGTGTCAAGGTTGATGTTGAACAAAACAGAGTTTAACAATCTTACATCAAATTTTAGTCTGGATAAGAAATATAATGCTATATTATCTTCGTTGAAAACATCAACAATGGGAGGTACTGCAAGCGGTAAAGTTGTTTACAACCTTATGAACGGTGCTGTTGATATGTCAGTACATGGTAGTGATATTAACTCTGATACTTTTGCAGTGAAATTTCTTGGTATGCCTTCAAAGACAATTTCAGGAAATGCCTCTGCGGATGCTAATTTGAAGTTTAGCGGAGTAACACCTGAGGAAATTACGAAAACACTGAACGGAACCGTAAACATAACCATTTCTGATGGTGAGATGGGAAATCTCGGACGTTTGGATTTTTATTTGAAGGCTTCAAATATTCTTTCAAATAATGCTGTATCAGCAGCGATAAATAAAGTTATCAATCTTTCTACTCTTAATCAAACCGGTAAATTCAATAAAGCCTATGGTACTCTGACTTTTTCCAAAGGCGGGAATATCAATATCAATTCTTTAAAAACTCAGGGACCAAAGATGAGTATTTATATGAAAGGCAATCTGAATGACATAACATTTAACGGTAATCTGCAGGTTATCGGGCGTTTGTCTCAAGATATGGTTGATGCGTTAGGGCCTCTTTCTCAGGCGGCGTTTGATAAGGTTGTCAGCAAGCTGACTCCGCTTACAGAGTTGTTGAATATACCTCTTACCGGTTTTCAGACAACAGAAGGAAAATCAGACAGAGCTCAGGTTCCAAAGTTAAATGACAACAGTGATGGCGCCGGAATGTTTCTTGTAAAAATAAATGGAAATGTCTTTAAACCTGCTTCTGTTAAGATGTTTAAGTGGATAAAAGATGAGGTGCAGCAAACTTCGTCTTCGGATACAACACAGCCTGATTCTGATAGTTCTTCTCAATCACAGACAAATCAAACAGGAACCCAGACAGATTCTTCTGCTGATACCACGCAAACCGTTCCATCAGCAGATCAAACTCAACAGTCAGCACAAACAAAGTCAAATTCTGCCGCTGATAAGGCTGAAAAAATTGAAAATCTGATAAAGGGAACAAAACAGATTTTGCTTGATTTTTAGTCATAAGAACAAATAAAAAAGGAACCTGTATTTTTCGACAGGTTCCTTTTTTTATAAATAATGAATTTTAGTCATTTTTTAGAGCAAATTCTCTGTTGAAAATCTCTGAAGATTTCTGACGTTTGAAAGAAGCAACTGTTGATAGTAAATCAGAAGCGAAATTTTTGAGTTGTTTGATATCGATACTTCCATTGATAACAATATCAGCATGTTTTTTTGTCGGTCTGATGTATTTGATTGCCGATTTGTTTACGATTTCCCACTGCTCTTTGACTTCTTCCAAACTCTGATTGCGTTGTTTTGCTCTTGAGAGGTATCTTTCTTTTCTTATATTTTCATCTACATCGATATAGATTTTGATGTCGAAGAGGTCATGGACTTTGTCATATAACACGCAGATTCCTTCAACGATGTTTATATCTGAAGATTTCTTCTCTATTGCTTTGGGCACACTGATTCCTGTTCCGTTGACTTTATACTGCGGAATTTTAATGTCTATACCATTTTTCAAATTTGCGATATCTTCTCTCATTAAATCTAATTGAAAGCTCTCAGGGGCATCAGGGTTATAACCTGAGTCGATGAGAGCGTTAAAACTTCCGTATTGTTTAATTTCTTTTGATATATCGTTGAAGTAGTTATCACCTGAGATAATGGTGAGGATGTTATCTTCGCTGAATTCCTGCAGGAATGAGATATAATCCTGTATACTTTCAACAAATGTTGACTTCCCGGATGCCGATTCTCCTGAGATAGCCAGTGTGATATTTTTTTGAGTCAATAATTTTTCTATTTTATTAATAAAATCCGGTTTTATGCTTTTTATTACATTTGTTTCATCAGAGGAATATCTCTCGATGATTTTCATAAGGCTTTCTATAATCAAACTGTTATCTTGATTTGCTAAAGTCATTACAATACCCTTTCACGAAAAAACCGTGTATTTATTTTATAGCTAAAACGGATTGATGATAAGAGTTTTTTTGTGAAAAAAAGTTTATTGAAATATTTTGTTACATTCATCCCTGTATATCCAGCTTTGAGTCAGAGTCTTTTTCTTTTGTAAATTTTACATCGAGAGCATCAAGCTCATCAAGAAGCGCATTAAACTTTTCTTTTGAAATTTTATCTTCATCTATAGCTAAGGTATATGGCTGTTGAACGGCATCAAAAGCATCATGGGCTTCTGGGTTGAAAGTCATTTCTCCGTCGAATTCTTTTGCAAACTTGCTGATGTCAACGGCTGCTACAACCTTGCAGAGTGGACTTGCTTTAGACGGGTCGATGTTGTAATTTCCTTGAAAATTAATTGATGATAACATAATCTTTCCCTTCTTGGACTTATTTTGAATATAAGAAATATCCTGAAGGTCAAAAATTTTCTTATTTTAATAAATATTTACAAAAAATTTTTTAATTTATTATTTTACCCTGGAACAAATCTACCACGTATTTTGCCTCTTCTTCGAGGAATAAACTTGAGGCATGTGCAAGGTCTTTCACTTTTTTTTGAGCAGCTTGGGGCTGGGTTGTTTCTTTGAGTACTTCCTGCTGTGATTTTTCCAGATTTTCATCAAGATTATGTTCTATCTGGATTGAATGTTCGGTTTTTTTTTCAGAGGAAGCCAGTTCTTTTGCGATTTCTTTCGTTGATTCTTCTATTTTATTATCGCTTTCCAGTGGAGTGCGAAGAATAATTTGAGGAACTTTTCCGAACATTTTCTGGGCGGCTTTCTCAAGCGGAGCAATTTTGTTTGTTTCTTTTGCCTGTTTGATGAATGATTCGACTTTGAATGTTATGACAATTCTGTCTTCGTTTATTTCAACCGGTTTTGAAAGATTACAGAAAAGCATGCGTGATGGCACGCTTTCGATGTTCGTGAGGATTGTTTTCCATCTCTCTTTCAAATCACCGGAGATTTCAGTGTGCGCTGAATTTAGCTGCTTTTCTAGTTTATCTTCAGCTGCAGGCGGTTCCTGATGATATTCCTGAGTTATTTTTTGACTGGGAGTTTCTTCCTTTGAGTGTACCATTTTCGGCGGCTGTGCCGGTGTTATATCAGACTTGAATTCTTCCTCAGGTGTCTGTTGCCGCTCTTGATGTTTTGTAAGAGTAATACTTTGAGGATTTGTTAGTTTTTCTTCGAGTTTTTCTATTCTTTTTTCAAGATTTTTAATTGTGTTGATATCCTGTCTGTAGAGGATGTTTATCAGCATAACTTCTAACCATAGCAGCTGGTTTGTGCTGTTTTTAAGATTATTGTTATACTCAGAGAGTTTTTCTATAATTTGTGCTATTTCGACAACTTCGAATAACTCTGCCTGCTCTTTGAGTTTTGGAATATATTCATTTGACACTTCGAGAAGTTCATCTTTGTTATCAGATAGGTTGCAGGATTTTATCAATAAGAGATTTCTGAAATACAAAGTCAGTTCTTTGAGAATCATCGAAGGTTCATTGCCTGACTGCAAAATTTTATTGAGAATTTCGAGGAGTTTTTCAGGTTTTTTATGCGCCAGTGTATCTACTATTTCAAATAGAGAATCTTCACTCAGAGAGCCGATAATACTCAAAACGTCAGGGACATCTATGGTTTTGCCGTCTAATGCAAGAACACTTGCCTGATCAAGCATGGCAAGAGCATCTCTCATTCCTCCGAAAGATTTTCTTGCGATAAGCCTGATAGCTTCATCGGTTATATTAATTTTTTCGAGTTCAGAGATATGTTTGAGTCTTTTGAAGATATCTTCGCTTTTTATTCTTCTGAAATCAAACCTCTGACAGCGGCTGATAATTGTTTCAAGAACTTTATGAGGTTCTGTTGTTGCGAGTATAAATATCAGTTTTTTAGGAGGTTCTTCGAGCGTTTTCAGTAATGCATTAAATGCTGCTGTTGAGAGCATATGAACTTCGTCGATAATATAAATTTTGTAGTTTCCGGAAATTGGAACAAACTGGGTCTTCTCAAGCAGATTTCTCGCATCCTCTACGCTGTTATTGCTTGCCGCATCAAGTTCGATGACATCAAGCGAGCTGCCGTTCATCATATCTAGACAATTAGGACATTTTCCGCAAGGTTCCGTAGTCGGACCGTTAACACAATTCAATGATTTTGCAAATATTCTTGCCGATGAAGTTTTTCCTGTTCCTCGAGGACCTGTGAACAGATAGGCATGCGCAACTTTGTCGAGTTTTATGGCATTAGAGAGTGTTTTGACCAATGCTTCCTGCCCGATGAGGTCAGCGAAAGTTTGTGGTCTGTATTTACGATAAAGAGGAATATATGACTCGCCCAACTTGCTCTTCTCCAAAATATGATATTTAATAGTATTATTATATTACAAACTGCTGTTATAAAGAAAAATCAAATATCATGTTTGCAAAGAAATTAACAAAAGGTGATACAATAGGAATTTTGTCTTTAGCCGGATGTGTAAAAGATGAATTTCCTTATGAAAAAATAGAAGAATTTTTTGACAGGTATGATTACAGGGTTAAATTTTCTGCCCATGTAACGGATAAAAAACGCTATCTTGCAGGGGATGATGATACGAGAGTAAGGGTGCTTGAGGCTTTTTTTGAGGATGAGTCAATCAGTGCGATATTATCTTCAAGAGGCGGATATGGAACGCTTCGTATGCTCGATAAGATTAATTATGATTTGATAGCTGCAAACAGAAAGATATTTTGCGGATATAGTGATATAACAAATTTGTTGAATGTGTTTTATATGAAGACGGGGCTTGTGACTTATCATGGACCGTTTGCAGTGAGTGATTTCGGGGTTGATGATTTATATGCAATAACAGTGAAGAGTTTTTTTGACATTCTTGAGGGGCATCCTGTTGGGGGATTTGTGCATAATGATGATTTTGTTTGTATAAATCCTGGCATGGCGAGAGGGGTATTGGTCGGTGGAAATTTGGCTACGATTTTGTCTTTGATTGGAACGCCTTTTGAGATTGATTTTGAGGAGAAGATATTGCTTCTTGAGGATGTATCAGAGCCGTTGTATAAGATAGACAGAATGCTGACGCAGTTACGCTTATGCGGGGTGTTTGATAAAGTTAGGGGAGTTGTTATTGCAAAATTCAGCGGCTGCGGTGTTGATGAGGATGTGTTGAAAGAATTTTTGAGAGAATTTTTTGAAGATATAAGAATACCTGTATTTTATGGATTTGATGCGTCGCATGTTGCACCAAGATATACTCTTCCGATAGGGGTTGAATATATGATTGATGCAGAGAGAGGAAGTTTAAGATTTATTTAGAAAAAATTTTTCATGTGTTCAGAAAAAATCTTTTTGTTTTTTTATTTCTCTGTAGTTAAAAAATAAGGACAAAAGATATGAACATGATGGGGGTTTCGCCTGTTTCTTTCAGAGGAACGTATTTGATAAATTTGAAAAAGCCCGGAGATAAGGCTTTTGAAACGCAGGAAACAGGGATAAACAAATCTGTTTTGCAGGAGATGACTCTCGGATATCTCATGAGCATAGCCAAAAACGGAAATGATGTTAGTGCCCAGCTTGAAGAAAATCCTGATAGAGAAGAAATTGAGTTGGATTTTTACACTCAGGATAATGAAAAAGTAGAAAATTCTATGAGGGAAGTCGGTTTTAGTTTTGAAAAAATAGGATAAAAACTGTCAAAAAATTTTTTGTTTGTTTTTTAAGCAAGAGTACAATAAAAAATAGTTTTTTAAGAAAGGTATATTATGAACATCAACGCAGTACAAACATTCGGTGCAAATTCTTTGAGACAAAGCGAAACACAACCGGCTCCTCAGCCTCAGGTTCCTGCTGCTCCTCAAACTCAAACATCAGCTCCTCAAGCTATTCAAAAAACAATGAATGCTCTTGATGCTCAGGGCAGAGCACAGGTTTCTTTCAGAGGGGACACTGTTTTTGGACCTGATGGAGAAAATGAAGCCTCTTCATATAGCGAAAATCTCAAAATTTTGATGAAAGCTGATAATATGAGCGTAAAAGGTGCAAGAGTTGCAGGTGTTATTCTTGATGTTTTTGAAGATGATGATTTGGACACTATTTTGCACTCAGATAAATTTAAAGAAGGTTTTGATAAGTTGAAAAAACTCTCAGGCAAGGAATTTATGTCTATGAGTCCGAATGGTGTTTATGAAACTTTGACAGGCGAGGAGAGAGAGTCTTCAAAAGATATTGATACTATGCCTCTTCATATTTATCAGCAAGTTGTCAATAAATAAACAAATTTGTCTTAATTAAAAAAGAGTCCTTATTATAAGGACTCTTTTATTTATGATATGCCATTAAATTGGTCTTTTGTTGATATGTATTTCAGAGTTTTGTTTTTTAAGATAATTCAATCAAAGCTTTTACAGAGCGGGCTGTTTCTCTGACATTTTCATCAGAGTGCATATTGATAGTATCTTCAAGGATTTTCATTGCTTCTGATTTGTCTTTGAGAGAAATAATTTCATTTATAACGCTCATAGCTACTTTAGGGTTCAGGTCGTTGATACCTTTTCCTTTGTTAATTATAACTACTGATAGAGAGTCATGTGTGTTTCTTCTTACCAGAGCTTTTGCAGTTTGTTCTCTGATATCATCTATCGGGCAGTTTGTGCCGATTCTGCTTAAAACTTCTACTGCGCTGTCATCTTTATGACGGCAGAGTGCTTCGATAATGTGTTCAACTTTTGCCATTTTTCATTCCTCTTTTCTAACTTAAAGCTGCTATATGAGAACTAAGTTGTTCTTCAAGTTCCGATACCGGAAGTTTTGTCAGTTCATTAATTTTTCCTTCGCTTCCGAAGTTGAATGAAGGCATTTTAATTTCATAGCTGTTCATTTTGTTCCAAAGATTTGAGATGTTTTCTTTGGCTTTTTTACCGAAGTTGATTACCGGTTGAAGTTTTTCCGTAAATGAATTTTTGAAATTTGTCATGTTGGTAACTACTGCTGAAGCGAATAGTTTACCTTTTTGTTGAATGTTTTCCTTGAATGAAGGAGTTTGTTCTTTTGTGCTAGATACAAATGCATCCATTGATAAAGCTTTACCTTTGAAGCTGATACCAAAAGGATTTGATGCAAAAGATGATGCACTGTTTTCATTTTTTACAGCCGTTGCTCTTTTAAAGATGCTTAAGCTGCTGCTGATTTCACTAATCTTGCTCATGTTTTTCCTTTCTCAACTCTTCTATTATGTATCGAGTAAACCTTAAGTAAAAGGTATCATCAGCAAGCGAATATAAAATCATCTATTTAAATTAAAATTTGAATATAAATTGTGATATAAAGTACGATTGATTTAGTATTTACGGGTTATGGCTTCCTTGTGGGCAATGTTTTCGATGGAGTCATCAAGTTTGTCCAGTTCAATTTCACAGTTATATTTTTTGTTTAAGGCAAGTTTTATCAGATAGTCAGCAAATTGAGGGTTTTTGGGAAGAAGTGAGCCATGCAGATATGTTCCGAAGACATTTTTGTATCTGGCTCCTTCCGTTAAATCTTTTCCGTTGTTTCCATTGCCGGTGATGACTTTTCCTATCGGAGTCGTCCCCTCTTCGAGGTAAGTCAGCCCGCTGTGATTTTCAAAGCCGACAATTGTTTCCGGGGATAGAAAATTTGATTTTACGGTAACATTTCCTATAAATCTCTTGTTGCCGGCTATAGTGTAAGCATTGAGAATGCCTATTCCTTCAAGTTTTTCTCCTTTATGGGGAAGATAATATTTCCCAAGCAGCTGATATCCTCCGCAGATTGCGAGCATTACGGCATTATTCTCTGCTGCTTGTTTGAGATTTTCTTTTTGTTTTTGCAGCTCCTTTGCGACATCAATTTGTTGTTTATCCTGTCCGCCTCCGATAAAATAGATGTCGAATAAATCAGGGTTTATATCTGTTCCTTGATTTATGTTATATACTTCTGCACTGATATTTCGCCATTCGCATCTTTTTTTGAGGGCATAAATATTGCCCATATCCCCGTAAATATTGAGTAATTCCGGATAGAGATGGGCAATATTCAATTTAAGTTTTGTTTGCAGATTCATTTTTATTTTGATTTACGGGCAGCTTTTAGTCTTGCCATCGCTCTTGCAAGAGCAAGTTCTGCCCTTCTTATATCGGTTTCTGTTTTGAGTGAACCAAGGCGGGCTTCTGCTCTTTCTTTTGCTTCTTTTGCTCTTTGTTCGTCGATTTTATTTCCGAACTCAGCAGAGTCAGTCAAAACGATGATTTCATCGTTTTGAATCTGAAACAGCCCTCCGATAGTTGATATATATGTATCTTTATCACCCTGAACATATTTTGATACGCCGATAGCAAGAGGCGTCATATACGGAATGTGCCCGGGCATTATGCCAAAATCTCCATCCGTAGCTGTTGAATAAAATTCATCAACCTCTGTATCAATCAATATTTTTTCAGGAGTGATTACTTTTAGTTTTAAGGGCATATTTATACCTCGTTTATTCTTTCATTGCTTCAGCTTTTGCAACCACTTCTTCTATTGAACCAACCATATAGAAGGCTTGTTCAGGGAGGTGGTCATATTTACCTTCGATAATCTCTTTGAAGCTTCTGATTGTATCTTCGAGTTTAACATATTTACCGCTCATTCCCGTGAATGCTTCGGCAACGGAGAACGGTTGTGAGAGGAATTTTTGAATTCTTCTTGCTCTGTTTACAACTATTTTATCTTCTTCTGAAAGTTCATCCATACCGAGGATAGCGATAATGTCCTGAAGGTCTTTGTATTTTTGGAGAATTTGCTGTACCGTTCTTGCTACGTTGTAATGTTCTTCTCCGATAACATTCGGGTCTAATACTCTGCTGGTACTTTCAAGAGGATCTACAGCAGGGTAGATACCAAGAGATGCAATTTGCCTTGACAATACGGTAGAAGCATCAAGGTGGGCAAATGTAGTAGCAGGAGCCGGGTCAGTCAAGTCATCAGCAGGTACATAGATTGCTTGTACCGAAGTAATTGAACCGTCTTTTGTACTTGTGATTCTTTCTTGAAGTTCACCGACTTCCGTTGTCAGCGTCGGCTGGTAACCTACGGCACTCGGCATACGTCCAAGCAGGGCTGATACTTCTGAACCTGCCTGTACAAAACGGAAGATGTTATCGATAAACAACAATACGTCTTGTTTTTCCTGGTCTCTGAAGTGTTCTGCAACTGTGAGTGCTGATAGGCCGACTCTCATTCTTGCTCCTGGCGGTTCATTCATCTGACCGTAGATAAGAGCAACTTTATCGATAACGCCTGATTCTTTCATTTCATTCCAGAGGTCATTTCCTTCTCTCGTTCTTTCTCCGACGCCGCCAAATACTGATACGCCGCCGTGACCTTTTGCAATATTGTGGATAAGTTCCATAATCAAAACTGTTTTACCAACACCTGCACCACCGAACAGACCGATTTTTCCGCCCTTTTGATAAGGCTGCAGAAGGTCGATAACCTTGATGCCTGTTTCAAAAATTTCTGTATTTGTGTTTTGATCTGTCAAAGAAGGGGATTCTTTGTGTATAGGACTGTAGTCATTTGTGTTGATAGGACCCATTTCATCGACCGGTTCGCCGAGAACGTTCAAAATTCTTCCCAAAGTAGCTTTCCCGACAGGTACTTTAATCGGTTGTTGAGTGTTTGTGACAGCCATTCCCCTTTTAATCCCGTCTGTGCTTGACATGGCGACGGAGCGGACTCTGTTTTCACCGAGGAGCTGTTGTACTTCGGTTGTGAGTTTTACCGGCTGACCGTTGTTTTCGTATTCAATAGTCAGTGCGTCATAAATTTCAGGTAAATTTCCTTCAGGAAATTCAACGTCGATAACAGGACCTATAATCTGTGTTACCTGACCTGTTTTGTTGTCTGTTAATGTAGTCATAATACCCCGCTTTTTATCCTATTAGAACATTTATTATTTATATTTTTTTCTTACCTTATTAATTATACAATCCTCAAAAATATTGTGCTAATAATTAATAAATAAAATTTTTTAAATACAATTCTTAGAGTATCTTATACTCAGAAATACTGCAAAGATAACTTTTTGTATATTATTTTTATGTTTGGCATATATTTGCTAGAATTATTATAAAATAAAACAATTTTTGGAGTAATCTATATGAGTTCGGTTAAAAATTTGATAAAACAGCCCTATCCTTTTTTGGATGAACCTATAGACATCTATGAACTGGATAACGGGCATACTGTCATTCTTGCACATAAAGACAGCGAGATGTTGAATATAAGTACCTGGGTCAAGACAGGATCGATTAATGAAGATGATTCAAACACCGGTATTTCTCATTTTCTTGAGCATTTAATGTTTAAAGGAACAAAAAGGTTTAAGGCGGGATATTTTGATAGAACTCTCGAGTCAAGAGGGGCTATAATCAATGCAGGGACGAGCAAGGATTATACTTTTTATTACATAACCATTCCGAATCTTGATGATAATTTGGATATTGCTATTGATTTGCACTCTGATATGATGCTGAATGCCTGCTTTCCTGATGAAGAGATAGGACCTTCATTTGATTTTTCAAAAGAAGTACCTTCAGAGAAAAGAGAAAGATATGTTGTTCTCGAAGAAATTAAGATGTGCGAGGACAGACCATGGAGCAGAACTTATGAGCAGCTTAATGCAGAGATGTATAAGAAGCATTCTTATAAAAGAAAAGTCATTGGTACATCAGAGGTGATTTCCTCTGTCCCGAGAGAGATAATTTATGATTATTATGCATCTCATTATGTTCCATCGAATATGACAACCATAGTCGTTGGTGATTTTGATAAAGAAAAAGTGTTGAATTCAATTCTTGAAAAATTTTCTTTTGATGAAAAACGGAATTCTCAAAAACCTCTTTTTGTACAGAGAGAGCAGGAAGATGAGCAGACAGAAACAAGATATGTTGAGTCGACTCACAGTGTAAATACGGGCTTTCTTATGTTTGGATATAAGTGTGCCCCTGCAAATGATATGAAAAATACTTTGATTATGGATATAATCGGTGTTGTTTTGGGTGACGGAACAAGTTCGAGATTATACAAAAATCTTGTAGAGAAGCCTGAAAACCCTGTATTTAATATTATTGATACAAGCAACTATGCCCTTCGCGACGGGAATAATTTTTATGTTCAGGCAAATTTTGATGCGTCAAGAAAAGATGATGCAATTGCTCAGGTAAAAGAACAGGTCCAGAATGTGTTAGATGAACAGATTACCGATGATGAATTTGAGAAAGCTAAGAAAAAACTCAAGATACGCTTTGCCGAGTTATCAGAAACGGTTTCTGAAATAGGTGAAACAATCGGATTTAATATTACGGTGTGCGATGATGTTTCCAGTTTGAATGATTATTTGAAAACGTTGGATTTTATTACAAAAGAAGATGTACAGGAAACAGCAAGGAAATATCTTGATATAAACAAGGCTACTATCTCAGTAATTATGCCGGAAGGAGCGGGCGAAAATGAATAATTTGAACAGATACAAGCTGCAAAACGGAATCACCGTGCTCTACAGACAGAATAAAAACACACCAAGAACAGCAGTGAATGTTTTTTTAAATTCGTTGAATGACTTATCAATGGAGGCAGGAGTTTCAAATGTTATGAGCAGACTGCTTTTGCAGGGGACAAAAAAACATTCTGCGGAAGAAATTTCGGATATTATAGATAATAACGGTTTTGAGTTCAATGTTGATGTTAAACATGATTATATAAGGCTTCAGGCATATTTTTTGGATGAAGATTTTGATGTGGCTTCTGATTTAATAGATGAGGTATTGAAAGAGTCAACTTTTGAAAAAGTTCAAAAAGAGATTTCAAAACTTAGAGGAGAGCTTACGGCTGATTTGGATTCTCCAAGATTGCAGGCTTTTGATAATCTTGCAAAAAATATGTTCCCGAATCATTATTACGGGAATACATATACAAAAATTCTTGATAATCTGACAAATGTTACCAAAGAGAAGGTAGAGAGTTTTTATCAAAATATTTTTTCTGCAGATAATATAGTTGTGTCTGTTGTATCCTCTATGGACTATGAAAAAATTGTTGATAAACTTGATAAAACTCTTGGTGTTATTGAAAATAAAAGTGTCATACGTCCTGAGTTTTTGATAACTCCTATTTTGGAGAACAGAACGGTTACCATAGCAAAGAAAAATGCTGCACAGGCACAGATTGTTCAGGGGTGGTTGGCTCCGAAGCTTGAGGATGAAGATTTCTTTGCAATGAGTGTAATGAACACAGCCTTGGGCGCATGCGGATTGAGCTCCCGCCTTTTGCTTGAACTAAGAGATAAAAAAGGGCTTGCTTATGATGTGAGAAGTTCTTATGAATCACTGAAAAACACGGGGATTTTTACGATTTATATCGGAACTGAACCGAAGAATATTCAAATATCTCTTGATGGTTTCAGAGAAGAAATAGGTAAAATTCAGAATATTCCTCTGAGTGAAAAAGAACTTTCAGGAGCGAAGAATAATCTTCTTGGAAAACGCAAATATTATCATGAAACAAATTCTCAGCAGGCTTATTATCTTGCATATTATGAGTTTATGGGACTTGGGGCTGAATTTGATGCTGAAATTTTTGATAGAATAGAAAAAGTCAGCTCAGAGCAAGTGCAGGCTGTTGCTCAAAAATATTTGGACGGCAACTCAATTATATCTGTCCTTGCAACTCCTGAGTATGTTACCGGCTTATAGAGATTGATATGTTTTCAGATTTTTCAAATCTTTAGGCATTATTATCCCCAGAAATTTCTTTTCCCAAGGGTTGTTTGCGATTGCAATGGCCTTTGGTTTCATATTATTCATAAGAGCGAGAACTTCTCTTATATTATTCTGCGGGTACATAATAATTGTTGATTTTTTTATCGAAATAAGTTTTGATATTTTTTCTTTTTTGAGAAGTCGTGAATTTTTGTTTTGTTCATAATAATTCATGACATCCTCTTTGTATACAGAGCCTTTTATTGAAAAATTGTTGTCCAGAACGACAAGAGTATCTTCCGCCTCTTTTTTGAATTTTTCAACAGCTTCTTCTATAGAAGAATTTTGTTCAATAAATGATTTTGTATTTTGAAATAAATTATTTTTCATGGTTGTTTTCTGCCGCATATCTCTGCCTTTAAGATTACGGCAAAAATATGTATATTATTATCATGGAATATGTAATAGTTGTCTATACGTTAAATGGATAATTTATTTATAAAATTTCTTTAGTCGTTTTGAAATGAAGTTTTGCTACTCTGTTCAATTGACTTTTTCCATGTTTATTTACAAATTCTTTTGCAGCTTCAAGAACAAGGGATGAAGCCCCTTTAGGCAGAGAAATCCCAAATTCTGATGATAATTTGTCTATTCTTTTCACGAATTCATCCCGAGCAAGAACAGATGCTGACGCAACAGCCAAATCACTTTCGGCACGAATTCTCTGGATTAGATTTATATTTTTTCCGTTTTTCATCAAAGCATTTTTTATGAATGATTCATCTCCGAATTTATCTGAGATGGCGTTTTTGATGCTTCCATCAGGCGCTTTTTCGAGAATATTTTCGATGGCTCTTGCATGTCCCCAGGCGAGAAGTTTGTTCAGATTATTGAAACTTTTATAGAGCTCGTTATATTTCTGGGGAGTGATTGTGACTATCGAGAACAGAGAGTTTTGTTTAATTTTTATAGCAAGCTGTGATATTTGTTTATCATCAAGTTTTTTGCTGTCTTTTATTCCAAGAGAACTCAAAATTTCCTCATTTTTGGGTGTAATAGCCACAGAAGCAACTATCAGCGGACCGAAATAATCTCCCTTCCCTGATTCATCAGTGCCTATCCAGGATGAAAAGTCATGTTCTATTTTATCGTTTTTATTTATTATCAGATTGAGAGTTGTTTGTTTGTCTGTCTTTTGACCAAGATATTCTTGGATAAAGTTTTCTGTTCCGGTTCCCTGAACAAGAATTTTCCCGCTTTTGTATAAGGTAACCGTTACATTTCTGCCTTTTGCTCTCCAGAGTGCATGTTCTGCCTCGTCAAAAGAGAAGTTTGAGAGTTTGTTTTTGAGCTCCTGCGCTTTTGATATATCAAATTTTTGAGAATAACTGTTTGTTGGCATAATCCTGAAAATCCTTGTTAATTCAAGATTATCACAAAATCAAAATATAAATGTAACTAAATGTTAAGCAAAGTATATATCAAAAAGACAATAAATATATACTTTTTGTTTTTAATAATATATAAGCCACACATAAAAGCAGTAGAGATAAGGAATTTGACTATGGAAAACTTTAAAGCTAACGAATTTTTAACAAACGTATTCGCAAAAGATGCATACAAAAATACAGTTGATAAATTTGCAGAAATGAGATTCAGAGCTTCAAGAGTAAAAAGATACAGCTCACTTGAATCATTGTTGGAAGAAAACCCTTTTTACAGCCAGAAGAAAACAGGCTCAGGCTTGATGAACCTGATTGCATAATCAAAAACTAGAAATCAATATAATATTCCCAACCCTGATAAATAAACGAAAAAATTTCCCCCAAGTATTTTACAAGTTGTTTTTCGTCCAAATCTTTTTCTACCAGAGATTTTGCACAGTCAAAGAAAAACAAACATAAATTTTCAATAAAAAACTGACTCGGCAGATGTTTGAACAATTCCTTATGTCCTTTTGCTTTTAGTGTAATACTTTTGTATTCGAGTTTTGCATATTCTTTAGCCCAGTTATCAAGGAAATTTTCAAGCTGAGAGCCTCTTGATTTGCAAGAAAGCAGGTAGAGATTTTCCCTGTGTTTTAGAATGAAGTTTACTATAAGGTTTGCATAAGTTTTTGATTTGTCAAAGTTTAGATAAATCAAAGTTTTTTTATCTTTCAGAGTTGTTTCTATATATTTTCTTGCTTCTTCAAATTCAGATATGGTTTCCTGCACTGTCGCAAGGAATAGAGCATCTTTGTTTTCAAAATAATTGTATATATTGCCTGCTGAACATGATAGGCTTTTTGCTATGTTTCTGATACTTGCATTTTGAAAATCTTTTGTCAGAAATTCTTTTTTAGCTGCGGATAAAATTTGTTCTTTGAGTTCTTCTTTTAGTATTTGAGGCATAATTATTTCTCATATATATATTGTAATAATTATACTGCAAACGAGTTAACAGAACAAAAAATGTGGTATTATTTATTAATATCCTATAGTGTCTTTGGTGGTTAGTTTATATAAGGAGCTTGGTTTATGCAAAAACGAGGACTGGTGAAAGAAATTTTTTGCTTTGATCCTGACAGTTGCGGTTACAAGAATTCGGAGATAAAGAGTGTTCATCTCCTCGGCGAGTTCAATGAATGGGGGAGAGATTATTCGGTGCTTGAAGATTATGCTCTCATCAAAGATAAGAATAACCACTGGGTGGGGGTATTTGATGTTAGACCGGGCAGAGAACCATATAAATTTTTGATAGACGGTGACTCTTATTATCCTGATATGAGCGAGCTCTATTATTCGACAATCAGCACATGCGAGTGGTCAAGAAATGCTATTTGGTACCAGATTTTTCCTGATAGATTTCATAAAAGCTGTAATAAACCAGGCATGGCGGACTGGGGGGATAAACCTGATTATTTTAACAGTTTCGGCGGTGATTTGAAGGGTATCGAACAAAAAATAGACTATTTGAAAGAGCTGTATAACGGAGATTTGACCGACTGCGCAATCTATTTGAATTCAATTTATTACTCTGCTGCGTCAAATCATAAATACTGGCCTGAGGATTTAATGAAAATAGATCCCCAGTTTGGAACATCAGAAGATTTGAAATCGTTGATAGAAGCATTGCATCGGGAAGGTGCAAAAATTATTTTTGATGTTGTCTTTAATCATACCGGATTAAACCATTATGCATTCAAAGATATTATTAAAAACGGTCCCGAATCACAGTATGTTGACTGGTATCGAGGTATTTATTTTGAAAACGGGCAAAAGGTAGAAATTCCTATTTTGCAGAATTCAAATGAAGCGAAATACACCAATGTGGAAGTTGAAAATGACCCGAGAGAAGCTTCTTTTGATTCGTCTAAAGAGAGTTATCTCAGTATATGGGGAGGAAAATACAGGTTTCCGATAGAAAATCCCGAGAAATTTAAAAATTCATCTCTTGGTGCTATTATAGCAGACCAACCATATTATCTGCTTACTGATATAAACAATCAGCCAAGTTATAACTGTTGGTTTGGCTTCTTTGAGATTCCTGAGCTCAACACCAAAAATCCTGATGTAAAAGAACATCTGTTTGAAAGTGCAAGACGGGTTCTAAGGCTTGGTTTTGACGGTTTCAGACTTGATGTGCCGGATTTGCTTGAGAATGCTCATGAGTTCTGGGAAGAGTTCAGAGAAGAGATGAGAAAAGAACTCGGACATCTCGGAAGAGACAAAGACAGTTTGTATATTCTGGGAGAAATATGGTCAAATGATGAAATAACCAACAGTTTCCTAAACTCAAACCTTGAAAATCGTCCTAGACGCTTTGATGCTGTTATGAACTATCCTATAAGAGAAGTTATATTGAATTTTCTCTCAGGAGAAATCTTGGAACCAAAGAGTGACAGAGTGCAATCAGAGGATGAAATTTCTATCAGCGAGCTTGATGAGATTTTGCATAAGAATTATGCAAATATTTCATTTAACACGGATAAATCGCAGTTTAACTGTTTTTCAACTCATGATACAAGGCGTTTGCGTTCTGTTTTGAGTGATTTTAAAGTTTATAAAACAGCGCTGCTGATGCAGTTTAGTCTTATCGGGGCTCCGACTATTTATTACGGTGACGAAATAGGGATGAAGGGGAATGAAGATCCTGATAACAGACGTCCTATGAAATGGGATGTATTTGACAATCTCATTGCCTATCAGGAACCGAGGAAAATCTTTGGGTATTACCAACAGCTGATAAGTCTTCGCCAGCACAAACAATGTCTGCGTGACGGTGTGTTTTTGACTGTTAAAGTTGATGATGAGAATAAGTTGTACTCTTATGCCAGATATCTCGATGATGAGTGTGCAATAGTTATTGTATCAAGAAATGAACCCGAGGAAGATGTGGTTGTTGATATTTCAAATCTTCCATTTTCAGACGTTGACTCCTGGTATGATCCGTTCTCCGGTAACACTTACCAATTAAGCAGCACGAAGAAGTTACATATTATTCAGGGTGACTTTGAAGAATCAAACAGTTTGATTTTATTCGGACAAAAAAATAATGTGAAATAAACTCTGTTTGTCCTATACTTTTTTATTATGAAAAAGAAAATTTCCATACTCGGTTCAACAGGTTCAATAGGCAGGCAGGCATTAGAGGTTGTAGACAGGATGCCTGATAACTTTGAAATCTATGCTCTTGCTGCCGCGCATAATGTTGGGCTGATTAGCGAACAGATTAGAAAGTATAACCCTGAAGTTGTTTCGATGGATGATAAAGATGCTGCTTTGGCGCTGGAAAAAGAATTTCCGGGATTGACTGTGCTCTGCGGTAATGACGGGCTTGTTGAAATTGCTCAAAATGCGATAAATGACATTGTCCTTGTCAGTGTTACCGGATTGAACGGTCTATTTCCCACACTTGCTGCCATCAACAGCAATGTTGATGTGGCGCTTGCAAATAAAGAGACGCTTGTTGCCGCAGGCGATATTGTGAATGAAAGGTTGAAAAAATCAAAAGCAAAACTTCTTCCTGTTGACAGCGAACATTCAGCCATACATCAGTGTATAAAAGATATCAGTATGGTCAGAAAACTTCTTATTACGGCATCAGGCGGACCGTTCAGAGATAAATCTCTTGAAGATATGAAAAATGCATCAGTCGAGCAAACGCTGAATCATCCGAAATGGCATATGGGCAACAAAATAACCGTTGACTCTGCCACATTGATGAATAAAGGTCTTGAGGTAATTGAAGCTCATCATCTCTTCGGAGTTGATTATGATGATATAGAAGTTGTTATTCATCCTCAGAGTGTTATCCACAGCGCTGTTGAATATAATGATGGAAGCGTTATTGCACAGATGGGAATTCCAAGTATGCATATTCCCATACAATACGCTCTGACTTATCCTGAACGCTCTGAGGGGATAAAAACTGACAGCTTTGATTTCTATAAAATCGGACAGCTTACATTTGAAAAGCCTGATTTCAAAAAATTCCGCTGTCTTGAACTTGCTTATCATTCGGGGAAAGAAGGCGGAACAAATCCCGTTGTGTTGAATGCCGCAAATGAAGTTGCCGTATATGCATATCTTGAGAAGAAAATTCCTCTTTATCGCATCTGGGAGATTGTCGAAGATGCTTTATCAAAACATAAAACTCTCAGAAATCCTTCGCTTGCTGATATTATTGAGGTGGATAAACACACACGGGATTATGTAAAGAGTTTGATTAAGCAGGATAAAAGATTTGAACCGGCAAACATATAAAGCAGTCCGCTGATAATCAGTGCAGGTCCAAAAGGCAAAAGCGTGAAAGATTGTCTTTCTTTTATTCCTTTGAGGATTATTACTGTAGAGATTATGGCAATAATCATTGTCAATCCCGATAAACCGAGTGAATAATAAATAAGTTCTTCATGCCTGATTATATATTTATTTATAAAAGCGAGTATTATGCAGAAAAATAATGCAAATATGGCAGTTACCGATTTGTAGTCTTTTTCTTTCAGCATATTTTTCACAACAACAGGCATGCCTGCGAGAACCTGAATGAGGAAGCTGACTATAATTATCGGAATTAAAGCTTTTAATCCGAAGAATGCTCCGAGTCCAGATGCGATTACCGAATCGCCTTCACCGAAAATTCTTTCTCCAAAGAAAGGTTTTCCGCTTCTTGCTACAATCTCGAAAAATACAAAACCTGCAGCTGCAGCCATACAAGAGTTCAGAAGGCTGATATCTCCAAGGTTGAGCGCATTGTATAAAATGCCTAAGATTATGACAGGATATGAATTTGCATCAAATACAGCCTGCTCTTTTATGTCAGTGATGCACATGACAATCATAAGAGATGATAAAATCATCAGAAACAATGTTTTGAAACTTAAGCCGAAAAAGAAAAATAAAAGAGCAAACACAACACTTGTTGATGCTTCAACAAGCGGGTATTGTATGCTGATTTTTTCTTTGCAAAATCTGCATTTACCGCCTAAGAACAGATAAGATAAAACAGGTATATTATCATACCACTTGAGGAATTTATTGCACTTCGGACAATGAGATGCTTTCAGGACAAACTCTTCTCCCTTCAACTGTCTTAGGGCAACAACATTCAAAAAACTACCTATGCAGAGTCCGATTATTGCCGCAAATATATTCAAATAAAGTTCAAGAGTCATTATTTCAGCATTTCTTCTTTATTTTTGATTATGTTAAACAGCTCATTCAGTGCTTTTTTGATTTTTCGGCTTACCTGCATCTGAGATATCCCTAGTTCATCAGCAATTTCCTGCTGGCTCATATCCTTGAAATAGCTCATTAGCACAATCTTTTTCAAATCTTCATCAAGCATCTCAAGAGCATCTGTCAGTATAATTTTTATTTCCTGACGGTCAATTTTTTCCTGATAATTGCTGTCAACCAATCGTTCAATCAAAGGCTGGTCTGAGTCATTGCTCGATGAGGCAATATAATCAAGAGAAACAGTGTTCTTTCTTCTGTCTACCTCAGTTACTTCGTTGACTCTCTGGACAGGTATTTGCAGCATTCCTGCAATTTCCAAATCTGACGGAGGTTCTCCAAGTTCTACGGTGAGTTTTTGTATAATCTGATTTACACGGTATGATAACTCCTGCAGCTCCCTTGGCGCCCTAATCATTGAAGATTTATCACGGAGATAGTGTCTTATTTCTCCTGTGATAAGGTAAGTTGCATAAGTTTTGAAACTCGAGCCCTGTGTCAGGTCATAGTTATCAATGGCTTTAAGCAACCCGACGCTTCCGACCTGAATGAGGTCTTCTATCGGGTCGGTGTTTCTTCTTGCAAGACCATGAGAGATTTTTTTGACAAGCGGAGTACAGGCAATCACAATAAATTTGCGCAGCTGTTCTTTAATGTGCTCGTTTTTGGAGTTTTTATATTCCTTTATCCAATAATCTATGTCTTGTTTATTAAATGACTCTTCCATCATTTATGAAATACTTTCTGTTTTTCTCTCTCTTTTTCATTATAACATAACAGATATTTTATAAATAATCCGAATGCTATAGATTTTTTTAATTGATAAGAATTTTTAAGGTTTTTTAAAAAAATATTTTTTTCAGAACGATGTTTCAGTTTTTCAGAAATAAGTTTAAGAAATAATGCACTAATTTTTTTAATAAATATAACTGTAATTATTCTATTTAGGCTTTTTCAATAGTTCATTAAGATTGTTTAATTTTTTTGTTGTTAATTTTTTCTACAAAACCCTATAAACAGAGCTGCTCTCGTTTTCAATAGCGTTGTAAAATTTTAAATGTAACAAATCAAAAGTTTTTTTGCCCAACGGGTGAGTTTTGTTCTATTATATCGGGTATAGCTTTTCGAATCTACATTGCTGGAAAAAATAAAAGATAATAATAAGATAGAGATAATAAAGATAAAGATATAAAAAAGTTTAACTCTAAAAAATGGTTAGTAACTTTTAACTGATAAAATAACGTTGTTGGTTATTTTGTTATCTTGTTGTCGCTGCATTGATTTTTCGGAGGAATTATTCTTACTATGTTACAAAACGGCTACATTCAGATTTACACAGGGGACGGAAAAGGGAAAACAACAGCATCTTTGGGATTGGCACTGAGAGCTTTGGGTCATGGGTGGAAGGTGCTTATGATTCAGTTCACAAAAGGGGATAATGGTGCTAACTACTATGGCGAAATGATGTCTGCGTCAAAATTTTTGCCAAACTTTGAAGTAGCGCAATTCGGTATGGACAGAGTGGTTTATTCTCACAATGTTTGTATTGAAGATTTCAAAGAAGCAAGAAGAGGATGGCAGTTTGCCAAAGAAGCCATCCAGAGCAGGAAATATCAGTTGATTATTTTGGATGAGATTAATATCTGTGCTGATTTAGGGATGATAAAAATTTCAGAAATTAAAGAGGCTCTGATGAACAAGCCTCAGGAATTGGAGATTGTACTGACAGGGAGAAGGGCTAACCCTGAGTTGATAGCAATGGCTCATCTCGTTACGGAGATGAAACCCATTAAGCACTACTTTGATACGGGAGTTATGGCAAGACAAGGGATAGAATATTAGTATATAAACTAAACCAACGTAAATGGTTGGAGATTGGGGATAAATTACAGAAGAGGATGAAAATGTCCTCTTTTTTATTTTTTTGTTATATCATTAAGAAAAATGGAATAAGAGGTTAGTTATAATATGAAAATGTCATCTTTATTTGTTCAGACTCTGAGAGAAGTTCCCTCAGATGCAGAAGTCGTTTCTCATCAGCTTCTTTTAAGAGGCGGTTATATGAGAAAGCTCGCAGGGGGTATTTATACATATCTTCCTCTGATGTGGAGAGTTCTCAAGAAAATAGAAAATATAGTAAGAGAAGAGATGGACAAAGAAGGTGCTCAAGAGCTTCTGATGCCGATTGTTCAGCCTAAAGAATTATGGGAACAGTCAGGAAGATGGGCTGTGTACGGAAAAGAGCTGATGCGTCTTCAAGATCGTCATGGCAAAGAAATGGCACTCGGACCGACTCATGAAGAGGTGATTACCGCGCTTGCACGTGATGAGATTCGTTCTTACCGCCAGCTGCCTGTCAACTTATACCAAATTCAAAATAAATTCAGAGATGAAATCCGTCCCCGTTTTGGGCTTTTAAGAGGACGTGAGTTTATTATGAAAGATGCTTACAGCTTTGATGTTGATGAAGCAGGGCTTGACGTTGCTTATGAAAAGATGGCAAGAGCTTATACCAAGATATTCCTTAGATGCGGGCTTGAAACACGTATGGTAAGAAGTGACTCAGGTGCAATCGGCGGAAGCGTCAGCCATGAGTTTATGGTGTTGACAAAGACTGACAGCGGGGAGAATGATGTTTTGTACTGTGATAAGTGCTCTTATGCCGCAAACTCAAACAATGCAACATCAAAGATGCTGCCTGCTGAGCTGACGGGGCGTTTTGAAAAAGCTGAGATAGTGGATACTCCGCATACAAGAACAATTGAAGAACTTGCAGAATTTTTGAAAATTCCTTCAACGATTATTTGTAAAGCTCTTGTTTATATAGCAGACAGCAAACCGGCAATAGCCCTCATCAGAGGTGATCAGAATGTAGAAGAAATTAAACTTCAAAATGCACTTGGTGCAAATGAAATCAGAATTGCTACATCAGAAGAAATTCTTGAACTGATGAACAAAAACGGATTCAGTGCAGAACCGGGATTTATCGGTCCGAAGGGAATGAAAAATGTAAGAATTGTTGCAGATTTTAGTGTTAAAGATTTGAAAAATTTTGTAGTCGGCATAAACCAGACCGATAAGCACCTTGTCGGCGCAAACTGGGGCGTTGATATTGATTTGCCTGAACTGTTTGATATCAGACTTGCACAGGTCGGAGAAGGGTGTCCTGAGTGCGACGGGCATCTGATGATTACGAAAGGTATTGAAGTCGGTAATATTTTCAAACTCGGTACAAAATATTCAAAGGCAATGAATGCGACATTTACAGCTGAAGATGGAAAAGAAAAACCCTTCATAATGGGATGTTACGGTATAGGAATTTCTAGGACGGCTGCTGCTGCCGTTGAGAGATATCATGATGAGCATGGCATCAAATGGCCGGTACAGATTGCTCCATATCATGTTGTTGTGGTTCCTGTCAGTGACCAGGATGAGCAGCAGATGAGCGTTGCTTCAGATATTTATGAAAAACTTCAAAAAGCAGGTGTTGAGGTTGTTCTTGATGACAGACCGGAAAGAGCAGGTGTAAAATTTAAGGATGCCGATTTAATCGGATTCCCTTATAGAATTACCGCAGGAAAAACTCTTTCTGAAGGTTTGGTTGAATTTAAGATTAGAGAAACCGGAGAAGTTATGAAACTTACTCCTGATGAGGCAGTTGAAAAAATGATAGAAGTGGTGAAAGCCATTTCATAGAGGTTAGAATTATGTTAATAGAGATGTTGTACTCAAAAATTCATCGTGCAACGGTAACAGATGCAAATTTGAATTATGTCGGCTCTATCACCATAGATGAAGAGCTTATGCAGGCATCCGGAATAAGAGAAGGTCAGAAAGTTGATATCCTTGATATAAACAACGGCGAGCGTTTTTCAACTTATGTCATAACAGGAAAACGGGGAAACCGTGATATTTGTTTGAATGGTGCAGCTGCAAGAAAAGTTGCTATCGGTGATAAAGTTATTATTGTAGCATTTGCTCAGTGCACACCCGAGGAAGCCGATAAACTCGTTCCAAAGATTGTTCACGTTGATGAAAAAAATAATATAATAAAGGTATGACAAACATTCCTTTAAAAGAACAGCTGAATTTACTTCCGGATATGCCCGGAGTATATTTTATGCTTGATAAAAACGGTGAAATTATCTATGTCGGCAAGGCAAAGATTCTCAAAAATCGTGTCAGAAGCTATTTTAACAAAAATCATGACTCTCCGAAGCTGAGAGTGATGGTGCCTCAGATTGTGAGTTTCAAATATATAGTGACAGATACAGAGGTAGAAGCGCTGATTCTTGAATCTCACATGATTAAAAAGCATAAGCCTAAGTATAATGTTCTTTTGAAGGATGATAAGAAGTTTCCCTGGTTTTTGATTACCGATGAGGACTATCCTCGCATAATTGTTACAAGACGAGCCAATAAAAATATGGCAAAGGGAAGATACTACGGTCCATATACAAACTCAAGGGCGATGTATTCTACTCTCGAGTTGATAAAGAAAATTTTCCCTCTCAAACAGTGTAAAACTCCCAGATTTAAAGACCGTCCATGCATCTATTATCAAATAGGCAAATGCCTCGGACCATGCCAGAAACTTGTTTCATCAGAGGAGTATAAGGCTCTTGTAAAACAGGTTGAGATGTTTTTATCTGGTAATCAGGGGGAACTTCTCGAACAGCTTAAACATCAGATGGAAGTTTATGCAGAGAAACAGCAGTATGAAAAGGCAGCCAGATACCGTGACAGCTATTTTGACGTAAAGAAAGTTATGGAGCGTCAGAAGGTTGTTTCGGAAAATACAAATATCTTTCAGGATATTATCGGGTTTTATCGTGAGAGCAACCGCCTGTGCTTTGTTGTCATGAAAATCAGGCATGGCAGGTTGATTGATAAACAGGATTTTGATTATGAAATTTCTCCTGAAAACACAACAGAAGAATATCTGGAGAGATTTTTGAAGGATTATTATATTTCAACTGATGATATAGCGTCAGAAATCTTTTTGCCGCTCGAAATTTCAGAAGAAGAAAAAGATTTGATATCACGGTGGCTGAAAATAAAGAAAGGCAAAAAGGTTGATGTTGCGGTACCAAAAATCGGCAGAAAAAAAGAGATGATAGACCTCGCAAACAAGAACGCCTCTATCAGCTTTGATCGTTTGAAACTTGCTCTTTCGACACAGATGGTTGATGAGTGGAATGAGGTTGGCGCTTATATTCAGGAAAAACTAAAACTAAAAAATTTCCCTCATACAATAGAATGTTTCGATATATCGCATATTCAGGGAACAAACACTGTTGCTTCAATGGTCTATTTTGAGAACGGCAGACCTAAAAAATCCATGTACAAAAGATTTAAAATTCGTACGCTGAAAGATACTCAGGTGGATGACTTCCAGTCTATGCGGGAGGTAATAAGGCGCAGATACTCACGTCTTAAAAAAGAAAATCTGCCCATGCCTGATTTGATTATTATAGACGGCGGCAAAGGGCAATTATCATCAGCTGTCGGAGTTCTTGATGAACTCGGCGGAATTTCATCAGATATTGTATCTCTTGCAAAGCGTGAAGAAGAGGTATTCTTGCCTCATCAGAAAAATTCAATTTTGTTTCCTCTCAACTCGAAGGCATTGTTCTTATTCCAGAAAGTCAGGGATGAAGCGCACAGGTTTGCAATAACTTATCATAGAAAGCTGCGTTCAAAAACTGCGGTAGAGTCTTCGTTGGATGAAATCCCAGGAGTGTCAGAAAAGAAGAAGAAACAATTGTTCGAACGTTTTGAAACGATAGAGAGCATTCTCGCTGCAAACAAAGAAGAACTGCAGGATATGTTCGGACTGAAAACAGGTGAGAAAATTTTTGATGCGCTCCAAAATTTGTAAAAATTTGGCATGGTGTTAACAGAAATTTTTTATTGAACATATTAATTATTGTTAAGTTTTTAGTTATATCATGCAATTGTTGAACAACAAATGTTTTTATTAATATATATGCGTGATAGCTGAACCTGATGATAAGCCGTAAATAGAACAACAGGTGGTACTTCTTTCAGCCAAGAGCAAAGTAAGAAATTCTTTTGCGGCTTATCTTTCTCTAAAAAGTTTAATAAAAGCGTAACCCATTGTGGCACTTAAAGTTTAATATGAGGGTAATTTATTAACCCTCTTTTTTTTGTGATAAAATTATATCTGAGGAATTTTTATCCCGAGGGAAGAGGAATTTAAAATTATGATGAAGTTATTGGCAAAACTATTGGGGGACCCGAATGAAAGAAAGGTTAAAACTCTTTTACCGATAGTTGAACATATAAATATACTGGAAGAAGATTTTTCAAAATTATCTGATGATGAACTCCGGGCAAAAACGGTTGAGTTCAAAAATAAGCTCGATAACAGACGAAAAGTTGAAGATAAAAAACAAGATTTGATTCTCCAGAATGAAGCTCTTGATTTGATTCTCCCTGAAGCTTTTGCAACAGTGAGAGAAGCAGGAAAGAGAGTTTTGAATATGCGCCACTATGATGTTCAGTTAATAGGCGGCATGGTGTTGAATAAAGGGCAGATAGCAGAAATGAGAACAGGTGAAGGTAAGACACTTGTCGCTACGCTTCCTGTTTATCTTAATGCTCTGACAGGCAAAGGCGCTCATGTTGTAACCGTTAACGACTATCTTGCAAAACGTGATAGTGAATGGATGGGACAGATTTACAAATTTTTGGGAATGAGCGTCGGACTTGTTTTGTCAAATGACCATGACTTTGCCCGTAAAAAAGAGGCTTATGCCGCTGATATTACTTATGGAACAAACAATGAGTACGGATTTGATTATCTGAGAGATAATATGGCCGGAAGTCTTGAGCAATGCGTTCAAAGACCATACAATTATGCTATTGTCGATGAAGTTGACAGTATTTTGATTGATGAGGCGAGAACACCGTTGATTATAAGCGGAAGGCTTGATAAATCTGCCGATACATATGTGATTATGTCTAAAATTGCGCCAAAACTTGAAAAAGATGTTGACTACACTGTAGATGAGAAGAATAAAAATGTTATCCTGAACGAAGAAGGGATTGACAGAGCGCAAGAAATGCTCGAAATCAAAGACCTATTCGATCCCTCAACTCAGTATGCTCACCATCTTATACAGGCTTTGAGAGCGAAAGAATTATTTATAAGAGATACCGATTATGTCCTTAAAGACGGTGAAATCGTAATTGTCGATGAGTTTACCGGAAGACTTATGCCGGGACGCCGCTGGAGTGACGGACTTCATCAGGCAATCGAGGCAAAAGAAGGCGTAAAGATTCAGGACGAAACTCAAACTCTTGCTAGCATTACCTTCCAGAACCTTTTCAGACTATACCCGAAACTCTCCGGCATGACAGGTACCGCCATGACCGAAGAAGCTGAATTTGGAAAGATTTATAACCTTGAAGTAACGACAATACCGACAAACAAACCTGATATAAGAATAGATATGTCAGATGTTGTGTACAAGACTGAAAAACAGAAGTTTTTGGCGGTTGTTGATGAAATAATCGAATATCACGAAAAGAAAGCACCTGTTCTTGTGGGTACAATAAGCATTGAAAAATCAGAGTATCTTTCATCATTGTTGAAAAAACGAGGCATTCCTCATAATGTTTTGAACGCAAAACACCATGAGAAAGAAGCCCAAATAATCGCACAGGCAGGTCGCGCGGGAGCTGTTACAATCGCTACCAATATGGCAGGTCGTGGTACGGATATTCTTTTGGGCGGTAATCCCGAGTTTCTTGCAAGAGATTTGATGGCTCAACGGGGCATTAAAAAAGAAGAGATGACTCCGGAAGATTATGCTCAAAAAAGAGAAGAAATTCTTGAAGAGGCATTCAAAATTACTCAGGAAGAACAGGAAATAGTAAGGGCTGCAGGAGGGCTGCATGTTATCGGTACTGAACGACATGAATCACGCCGTATTGATAACCAGCTGCGAGGTCGTGCAGGCCGTCAGGGAGACCCGGGGTCAAGCAGATTCTTCTTGTCTTTGCAGGATAATTTGATGAGAATATTCGGCGGCGATAAAGTTTCTTCTCTGATGGAAACAATGAATATTGATGAATCTATGGCTATTGAATCGTCAATCATCAGCAAGACAATACAATCAGCTCAAAAGAAAGTTGAAACATATCACTTTGATATAAGAAAAAGTGTTCTTGAATATGATGATGTTATGAATCAGCAAAGAGAGCTGTTCTACAAGCAGCGTCGTCGTGTTCTCGAAGGAGAAAATATCTACGAAGATATTCTTTATATGATAGAAAAAGAAGTTGAAAGACTTGTCGGAACATATTTCAATCCTGAGATGGCTGTTCAGGATTACACAGAAGAAGACCTGAATGCTTTGCTCAACTCTGTGCGTTCTGTATTCCCTCAGTTATCGGAGCTTAAGAAAGAGGATATTTCTTCTCTCACTTTTGCGCAGATGTGCGATAAAATTACCGAAATGGCAAAAGAAGCTTACAAAAATAACGAAGAGCAGGCTGTTGAAGGATACAATGAACTGATGCGTCTTACCGAAGGAGAAGGAGCTTATGTTCCCCAAGAATACGGTGCTCCCGATAATATTATGAGAGTTGCGGAAAAGGATATTCTTCTTAGAGTCGTTGATAATAAATGGATTGACCATCTTCACAACATAGATATGCTGAGAGAGGGCATCGGGCTTCGTGCTTACGGTCAGAAAGATCCTCTCATTGAATACAAACGTGAAGCATTTGAGATGTTTAATGATATGATGCACCAGATTCAAGCTGAAACAGTTACGCATTTATTCAGAATGCAGTTCCATTTTGAAATTATGGGCATGCCGGAACCTGATGAGCCTATCAAAACATCTCTATCAGAGGCTGCCGAAAAATACGGCGCATCACCGGAAGAAGACAGTGATAACTCCCCTGTTTCAAAAGAAAAAATCGGGAGAAATGATATGTGCCCATGCGGAAGCGGGTTAAAATACAAAAAATGCTGCGGAAAACAGTAGTCGGAGAATTTTATGAGTGTTGATATAACTGACTTGAAGAGACAGTCTAAAGAGCTTGAGAAAAGACTCCTTCAAGCAAAGGAGTGTCTTTGACCCGAACGGTCTTCAAAATCAAATAACCTCTCTTGAAAAACAACTTGAAAATCCTGATATATGGAATGACCAGAATAAAGCTGCGTCAGTGTCGAAAAAACTCAATGACGCAAAGTCTTCCCTTGAAAAAATTAAAAATTGGGATACCCTTCTTGATGACTCAAATACATTAGTCGAACTCTTTGAAGAGGAATCCGATGCTTCTCTCCTTGATGAGGCTTCCGAATCTTTGAAGAAATTATCTGATGAGCTTGAAAAATGGGAATTTCAAAAGATGTTGTCAGGTGAATATGATGAGTCCGATGCTCTTTTAACCGTTAACGCTGGTGCCGGCGGAACGGATGCACAGGATTGGGCTCAGATGCTTCTCCGTATGTATATCCGCTGGGCTGAGAGAAAAGGCTGGCATGTTGACATAATTGATACTTCAGAGGGGGATGAAGCAGGTATAAAAAGCTGTACTTTCAGAGTGTCAGGAAAGTATGCCTATGGTTATGCAAAGGCTGAAAAAGGAGTTCATCGTCTTGTCAGGATTTCTCCTTTTAATGCGAACGGTAAACGCCAGACGAGTTTTGCATCTCTCGAAGTCAGCCCTGTAATAGAAGATTGCGAGAAGAAAATAGTAATTCCCCCTGATGAGGTTGAATTTGAAACCATGCGCTCAGGCGGTGCCGGCGGGCAAAATGTGAATAAGGTCGAAACAGCAGTAAGATTGTTTCATAAACCGACAGGCATTGTTATAAAATGCCAGCAGGAACGTTCTCAGCTTAAGAATAAAGAGATTGCCATGCAGCTTCTCGCATCAAAACTTCTGGAAATGAAACAGCAGGAGCATGAGCAGAAGGTTTCCGAGCTGAAGGGCGAAGTTATGGATGTTAACTTCGGGTCGCAAATTCGTTCATATGTCTTCCATCCGTATAAAATGGTAAAAGACCTTCGCACCGGCTATGAGATGGGAAATGTTGACGCTGTGATGGACGGTGATATCGACGGATTTATTGAGAGTTATTTGAAGAAGTAAGTTTTCTGAGAACTTTAATTTTTATTTATATTGGAATGGAACTTAAAAAAAATTTTTTCTTTTTTTCATTCAAAAATTTATGATTTTGTCATTCTGAGCTTAAGCGAAGAATCTATCATATATAGTTGTTGTTAACAAAAAGTAAATTTATGGTTGATTTTCAAAAATGTTTAATATAATATACCTCTACAACCGCAGACAGTCGGTGTCTGAAAAGACCTAATGAGCAATCGCCGACCGAGGTAATCAAATAAATTAAATATTTTTGATTATGAAGTTCTGCGTGATGTGCAGAATTTTTTTATGCCGAAAGGGGTGAAACAGTATGGCTACAAAGGCCTTTAAGAATGAAAAAATTGAAGCTATAAAAGAACATGTAGCAAAAGCAAAGGTAATGATAGTTACTGAATACAAAGGTCTTTCTGTTGCAGAAATCACAGACGTAAGACGTCGTCTGCAAAAAGAAGACGGTGATTATACAGTAGTTAAAAATACATTGGCTAAAATTGCAATCAAAGGTACTCCATTTGAGTGTATGTCAGATTTGCTCGAAGGACCTGTTGCAATTGCTATGGGCTTTGGTGACGAAGTTTCTCCCGCTAAAGTTTTCACAAAATTTATGAAAGATTCAAAAAAAGGTGAAATCAAAGGCGGAGCTGTTGACGGTGTTCTTTTGAGCCCGAAAGAAGTAGAAGCTTTGGCAAAATTACCGAGCAAAGAAGAACTCTATGCAAAAATTCTTGGCAGCATAAACTCACCGGCATCCGGTATCGCAAATTCAGTAAATGCTGTTATGAGATCACTGGTTTATGCTATGGATCAGGTAAGACAGAAAAAGTCTGCATAGTTTGAATAGTCAGAGAATAATTTTAAAAATAAAAGGAGAAAAACAAATGAGTAACGTAACTGAAATTTTGGAAAAAATAGAAGCTTTAACATTGTTGGAAGCAGCTGAATTAGTAAAAGCTATGGAAGAAAAATTTGGCGTATCAGCAGCAGCTCCAGTAGCAGTAGCAGCAGCTGGTCCTGCAGCAGCAGCCGGTGCAGCAGCTGAAGAAGAAGCAAGCACAGTAAACGTAGTATTGGCTAGCGCAGGTGCTAATAAAATCGCTGTATTGAAAGAAGTAAGAGCTATCACAGGTCTTGGTTTGAAAGAAGCAAAAGACTTGGTTGATAATGCTCCTAAAGCTATCAAAGAAGGCATTGAAAAGAAAGAAGCTGAAGAAATCAAGAAAAAACTCGAAGAAGCTGGTGCTACTATCGAACTTAAATAGTTTCTTCTTTAACTTAAGGTTAGGATATCTCGGATCTTAATTTGAAATTGACTTTTGAGATAGCATACAATTAAAGTAAAGAAAGACTATGAACAAAATACAACTTAACAATTATTAATAAAAATAGTCAAAGTTCCCGAAAAATTTTTTCGGGAACTTGACTATCTTGTTTTTTGCTATACTATTTATATAATTGGTGGGATAGTGTGTCTTGCTGATGAAATTTTTAGACACCACATATAGGCGAGGTTTGTAATGTCGACAAAAGAATATGTACAAAGAATTACGCCAATGGGTATCCCTAATACCCGATTGGACGATTTGCCAGACTTAATTGAAGTTCAAAAGAAATCTTTTGAATGGTTTTTAAAGGAAGGATTAAAGGAAGAATTATTATCTTTTTCACCTATTAAGGATTATACGGGAAGATTGGAGTTGCATTTCCTGCCTTCTTATACTTTTGACAGTCCGAAATATACGGAAGAAGAAGCACGTATTCATGATGCAAGTTATTCAAAACAGCTGAGAGTTATGATGCGTCTTGTTAACCGTGATACAGGTGAAATAAAAGAACAAGAAGTTTATATCGGAGATATTCCGACAATGACGGATAAAGGTACCTTTATCATCAACGGTGCCGAACGTGTTGTCGTATCACAGATTGTAAGATCTCCCGGTATATATTATAAGAGAGAAATTTCACCGACAGGTAAACGTCTGTTCAATGCAACTCTTATTCCAAACAGAGGGGCATGGTTGAAAATCGAAACGGATTCAAATGACGTTATCTCTGTTAAAATTGATAAAAACAGAAAAATTCCTGCGACAACATTGCTGAAAGCTCTCGGTATCAGCGAGCAGGAGATGGATTCATTGTTCACTCACAGTGAATTTTTGAAAAAAACACTTGAAAAAGACCCGACTTCTACTATCGAAGAAGCGCTTATTGAAGTTTACAAAAAGCTCCGTCCGGGTGACCCTGCAAGTGTCAGCGGCGGTAAGGCTATTATTGAAAGCAGATTCTTCGATGACAAAAAATATGACTTGGGTAAAGTCGGTCGTTACAAGATGAACAAAAAACTCGGATTGAGTGTTCCTGAAACAGTCAGAACTCTTACAATCCAGGATATAGTTGCTTCAATTGAATATCTTATCAATCTGACTTATGATGAAGGAAGTTTGGATGATATCGACCACTTGGGCAACAGACGTATACGTTCAGTCGGAGAGTTGCTTCAAAACCAATTCAGAATCGGTCTTTCAAGACTTGAGAGAATTGTGAAAGAAAGAATGACTCTTCAGGATACAGAGTCTTTGACTCCTCTGAACTTATTGAATACAAAACCTCTGATAGCTGCGATTAAAGAATTCTTTGGTTCTTCTCAGTTATCACAGTTTATGGATCAGACGAATCCTCTTGCTGAGTTAACTCACAAAAGAAGAATTTCAGCTCTCGGACCTGGCGGTCTTGCAAGAGAAAGAGCCGGATTTGCCGTTCGTGATATTCACCCTTCACACTACGGAAGAATTTGTCCTGTAGAAACACCTGAAGGTCCGAACGCTGGTTTGATAGGTTCTCTCGCTACTCACGCAAGAGTCAATGATTATGGATTTATTGAAACACCTTATTTCAAAGTTGAAAACGGTGTGGTAACGGAAGAAGTCGAATACCTCAGCGCCGATGAAGAAGAAAACTTCCGTGTAGCTCCGAGTGACATCACTCTTGATAAGGACAGAAGAATAGTTTCTGAATATGTTCCTGTTCGTTACCGCAGTGAATTTACAATGGGCTTGTCATCAAAAGTTGACTATGTCGGTGTTTCACCTATTCAGATTATCTCTGTTGCAACATCATTAATACCGTTTATCGAGCACGATGATGCTAACCGTGCATTGATGGGATCAAACATGCAACGTCAGGCTGTTCCTCTTCTTTGTACTGACAGACCAAGAGTCGGTACAGGTTTAGAAAGAAGAGCTGCTCAAGACTCCGGTATGGTTGTTGTTGCTCAACAGGATGGTACTGTTGAAAGAGTTACAGGTGAAGAGGTTCTTGTTGTAGATAATCAGGGAAGAAAAACAACTTATTCTTTGATGAAATACGTAAGGAGCAACCAGGATACCTGCATTAACCAAAGACCTATTGTAAAAGAAGGTCAGAAGATTAAAAAAGGTGATGTAATAGCAGACGGTGCAGCTACCAAATTCGGTGAGCTCTCACTCGGTAAAAATATCCTTGTTGCATATATGCCTTGGGAAGGCTATAACTACGAAGATGCTATCTTGCTGAATGAAAGATTGGTAATCGAAGATGTCTTCACAAGTATTCACATTGAAAAATTGGAAATAGATGCAAGACAAACAAAACTCGGACCTGAGGAAATTACCCGTGAAATTCCGAATGTTTCGGAAGACAGTTTAAGACACTTGGATGAAAGAGGTATTGTTCGTATCGGTGCGAGAGTTTATGCAGATGATATCCTTGTAGGAAAAATTACTCCGAAAGGAGAATCAGAACACCCGCCTGAAGAAAAACTATTGAGAGCTATCTTTGCAGAAAAAGCAAGAGATGTAAAAGATAACAGCTTGAGAGTTCCTCATGGTGAGGGAGGTCGTGTTGTCGATGTCAAAGTATTTGACAGAGAAAAAGGCGATGAACTTCCACCGGGAGCAAATACGGTAATTCGAGTCTACATTGCTCAAAAACGTAAAGTATCGGTAGGAGATAAATTATCCGGACGTCATGGAAACAAAGGTATTGTTTCAAGAATTCTTCCAAGAGAAGATATGCCGTTCCTCCCTGATGGTACACCTGTTGATATCGTATTGAATCCGCTCGGTGTTCCATCCCGTATGAATGTAGGACAAACATATGAAGCTCTCTTAGGTTTCATAGCTTATATGAATGACTGTTATTATGAAGCTCCTCCATTTGATGAAATGTATGGAGAAGAATATGCATCAGCTCATTCTACGGCTCTCGAGCTGCAAAAAGCTATAGAAAAAACCGGAAACACCTGGGTACAACCGGGAGGAAAAGTTATATTGAGAGATGGAAGAACTGGTGAAGAATTTGACCAGCCTGTTTCTGTCGGTTTAACTTACTTCCTCAAGTTAGTTCACCTAGTAGATGATAAAATTCACGCAAGAAGTACCGGTCCTTACTCACTTGTCACACAACAGCCACTGGGCGGTAAAGCTCAATTCGGCGGTCAAAGATTCGGTGAGATGGAAGTTTGGGCTTTGGAAGCTTATGGTGCTGCTTATACATTGCAAGAAATGCTTACAATCAAATCAGATGATGTAAACGGCAGAAGCAGAGCTTACGAAGCAATTGTCAAGGGTGAAAATATCCCGAGACCCGGTATCCCTGAATCATTCAAAGTTCTTGTAAGAGAATTACAGAGTATGGGCTTGGATATCACCGTTGCAAAACGCGGCGGTCAGGAAATTGACCTTATGAGTGATACGGATGATATCAGAAAGTCAGCTCCAAAAAGAACAATAAGTGATATTGATTCAGAGCTGTTGAATATAAACTTCTTTGAATCACCTGGTGTGATTACGGATTAGAAATTAATAAAGAATTTAAATAAAGGGAGAAAGACCATTGTCTACTAGTATTGATTATTTTGATTATATAAAAATCGGAATCGCTTCTCCTGAGCGTATTCTGAAATGGTCGCACGGTGAGGTTACCAAACCTGAAACCATTAACTACCGTACATTGAAACCGGAAAGAGACGGTCTGTTCTGCGAAAGAATTTTCGGACCATCAAAAGACTGGGAATGCTATTGCGGTAAATACAAAAGAGTTCGTCACAAAGGGATTATATGTGAACGCTGCGGCGTAGAAGTTACTGATAGTAAAGTAAGAAGACACCGTATCGGTCATATAAAACTTGCTGCACCTGTAAGCCATATCTGGTTTTTGAAAGGTATTCCGAGTTACCTCGGTTTGCTTTTGGATATGTCTTTGAAGGATTTGGAACAGGTTATCTATTTTAATAACTACATTGTTCTTGATCCGGGTGAAACAGAGTTCAAAAAATGCCAGTTGTTGACGGAAGAAGAATATGAAGATTATGTTCTTGAACATGAAGATACTCAGCTGAAAGTCAGCATTGGTGCTGAGGCAATTAAAGAATTGCTTGAAGAAATCAATATGGCTGATATGGCAGAACAAATAAGGGAAGAACTTGCTCATGTCGGTTCATCAGTGCAGAAGAAAGCAAAATTAATCAAAAGATTAAGACTTGCCGAAGCGCTTTCAGCCAGCAACACAAATCCGTCTTGGATGATTATGGATGTTCTTCCTGTCACACCTCCAGACTTAAGACCGATGGTTCAGTTGGACGGAGGACGTTTTGCCACAAGCGATTTGAACGATTTGTACAGAAGAGTTATCAACAGAAATAATCGTTTGTTAAGATTGCTTGAGATGGGAGCTCCTGAAATTATCGTAAGAAACGAAAAAAGAATGCTTCAGGAAGCTGTCGATGCCCTGATGGATAACGGCAGAAGAGGAAGAACAGTTCTTGGACCGAATAACAGACCTCTTAAATCATTAAGCGATATTATCGAAGGTAAACAGGGTCGTTTCAGACAGAACCTTCTCGGTAAACGTGTTGACTACTCAGGTCGTTCCGTTATCGTTGTCGGTCCTCAGCTTCAGCTTCATCAATGCGGTTTACCGAAAGAGATGGCAATAGAATTGTTCAAACCTTTTGTGGTAAACAAATTGATAGAACGAGGCATTGTTCAAAACATTAAATCAGCTAAAAAGAAAATAGAACGTTCTGAAAACGTTGTATGGGATATATTGGAAGAAGTAATTGACGGACATCCGGTTCTTCTGAACCGTGCTCCTACACTGCACAGACTCGGTATTCAGGCATTTATACCCGTACTGGTAGAAGGTCGTGCAATCCAACTTCACCCGCTTGTATGTACGGCATTTAACGCTGACTTCGACGGAGACCAAATGGCTGTTCACGTACCACTGTCAATAGAAGCTCAGACAGAAGCAAGAATGCTTATGTTAGCAACGAATAATATCTTAGCTCCTGCGACAGGGCAGCCGATAATTACTCCTTCTCAAGATATGGTTCTTGGTATTTATTATCTGACCATATTGAAAGATAAAGATGCCCAGATAAAAGGCACATTCTTCTCTTATGACGATGCTATATCCGCTCATGAAGCAGGTATATTGAAACTCCATGACAAGATTATCGTAAGAGATGAACATGGTGCAAAAATAGAAACTACAGTGGGCAGAATTATTTTCAACGAAGCGGTAAGAAGCGCTGTTTTGAGCTCTTAAGAATAGTTGAACAGATTGAGGTAATAATTAGATGAGTACTTTAATACCAAAACATACAAAAAAGAGTGTTGAATTCATAAATACAACAGTAGACAAAAAAGGATTGAAAAACCTTTTGGCTCAAATTTATTTGGAATTCGGCGGGGCTAAAACAGCTTATCTCGCTAACACTCTGAAAAACCTGGGCTTCAGATATGCAACAAAGGCAGGAACTACAATTTCAATAGAAGATTTGGATGTTCCTGTTGTAAAAAAAGATTTGCTTAAAGAAGCTGAAATAGAAATTGAAAAATCAACACAACGTTATATCAAAGGTGAAATCACAGAAGTTGAACGTTATACAAAAGTTATCGATACTTGGAGTGAAACAACAGAAAAGTTAACAAAGAGTGTTGTTGATAACTTTGATAGATTGAATCCTGTATATATGATGGCATTCTCAGGCGCAAGAGGTAACGTTTCTCAGGTTAGCCAGCTTGTCGGTATGCGTGGTTTGATGGCTGACTCTCAGGGACAGATTATCGACTTGCCGATTAAGTCAAACTTCAAAGAAGGTTTGAGCGTTACAGAATACATCATTTCAAGCTACGGTGCAAGAAAAGGTCTTGTTGATACAGCTTTGAAAACAGCTGACTCAGGATATCTGACAAGAAGACTTGTTGACGTTGCACAGGATGTTATTATCAGAGATAAAGACTGCGGAACTGATGATGGCATTATTATGACTGCTATCAAAGACGGTGATAGAGATATTGTTTCTTTGGAAGAACGTCTTTTAGGCAGAACAATCGCCGAAGACATTAAAGATGCCGAAGGTAATGTCGTTGTTGAGAAAAACACAACAATATCAAGAGAAGACTTGGCAAAAATCAAAACATTGCATCTCCAATCAGCAAAAGTCAGATCTCCTCTTACCTGCGGTCTTGAATACGGTGTTTGCCAGAAGTGCTATGGTTGGGCATTGACTCAAAACAGTCTGGTAGACGTCGGTGAAGCAATCGGTATTATCGCTGCGCAGAGTATCGGTGAACCAGGTACTCAGCTTACCATGAGAACATTCCACACAGGCGGTGTATTCCGTGGCTCAGGTTCTATGCGCCAGATTACATCTGATTTTGACGGTGTTATCGCTTCAGATATTCCTACTCGTGATTTCAGAACACGTCATGGTGATATGGTTCAGGTAAGCATCAGAGAAATAGATGTCGAACTCGAAGATAAAAAAGGTAGAAAACATAAATATCATATTCCTTACAATGCTGTTGTATACGTTAAAAAAGGTTCTGAAGTTAATAAAGGAGATATCCTTGCTGTATTTGAACCTGCAACGCAAGGTGAAGGAAGCCGTCTGACAGAGAAAGCAACAAAAGATATCAACTCTGACGTAAGCGGTGAAATTGTTTATGATGGTCTTGTCGCCGATGAAAAACGTGACAGACACGGAAACATTTCAAGAACTGCGAATAAAAACGGTATTATATGGGTATTGGGCGGAGATGTTTATAACCTTCCGTTCGGTTCTAAAATACTTGTTAAAGACGGTCAAAATGTTAAACAGGGCGATATCTTAGCTGAAACATCAATAGTCAGCGAACATGGCGGTGAAGTTAGATTCAGCGAAGGACTGGAACTTCAAAAAGAAGGAAAAATCACAAAGGTTGTTGGCGGTAAAGAACTTACAATCGTAATCGCTTCAATTAAACCTGAAAACGCTGTTCTTGAGGATACAAAGAAAGAACTTATCTGGAATGTTGAATCAACAGGTGAGAAATATATTATTAAATCGCCTGAAGGAACGGTTGTTGAAAACGGTATGATTATCGCCGAGCTGATTGATGAAGAGAATGTTGTTACATCAAGCGGTGAAATCAGATACGAAGGAATAGAAGTTGATGAACATCAAATAATTACAAAACCCGGTAAGATTTTGTTCATTCCTGAAGAAACGCACCAAATGAGCAAAGATGCTTCTTTGAAGATGGTAGAATCAGGCACTTATGTAACAGCAGGTACCGAAGTAGTTAAAGATGTTTACACTCACATCGACGGTATTGTTGAAATTCGTGAATTCAACAATATTATCCACGAAGTTGTAATCCGCTCCGGTGAAATCAAAACCATCGACAGCATCAATGAGTTGAAAGTTGAAGATGGTGATATAGTTGAAGCAGGAACTGAGATTGCAAAAGGTATAAAGGTTAAGGAAAAATCTTTAATTACGGTTCTTTCTCAGGATAATGCAACTTCTTTGTTTATCGATGAAGAAGTAGGCGATATCGATGATGAAGAAGAAATGATGGAAGAAGAAACCATCATGGAAGAATCATCTGAGGAAGAAGAAGTTGTGATGGATGATGTTCCTGTACAGATTCTTATCAGACCTGTCCAGGAATATGATATGACTCCTAAGGAAGTATCTATTAAGTTCTCTTCAACAGAAAACGGAATCATCGATATAGTTCCTGTTACACAACTTCAATATAAAGATGGAAGCGTAATCAGAAATCTTGAAGGTGCCGCTCTTGTCAGAACAAGCCTTGTTATCCAAATGCAGGGTTATTTGAGCCACCTGAAAGGGCTTGTTGAAAAACATGATAACAACTTGAGAATAGTCGTTCTTGAGAACCTGATTATCAGAAGAGAAGTTGAAAACCTGCAGCAGAAAAACTCTATGCAAATAGAACTGCTGGTCAAAAACGGTCAGATAATCGAACCTAAATCACCTGTTTCAAAAACTCAGGTCCTTGCTGCAAATGATGCAGTGGCAAGCCTGAAAAATTATGAAGAAGGTGCTGAACTGCGTCGTCTGCTTTTGATTTCTGATGAAGCGAAAGAAAAAATAGCTCTTGATTCAAAAGCTGTAGTAAAAAAAGGTGACTTTGTCACAATTGACCAGACGATTTCAGAAAAAGGACAGATTTCTCCGGTATCAGGTGTCGTAGTTGATGTAACTTCAAAAGAACTTGTTATAAGAAAAGGCAGACCTTATTTGGTCAGTGCCGGTGCTCTTTTGCAGGTTGACCAGAATGACCTCGTACTCCGTGGTGATATGATTGGTACTTTGATTTTTGAACGTCAAAAAACGGGTGATATCGTCCAAGGTCTTCCGAGAGTAGAAGAACTTCTTGAAGCAAGAAAGCCGAAAGAAAGTGCTATTCTTTCAGAAGAAGACGGTACTGTTGAAATCGAATATGACGAAGATTCTGCAAGATTGTTCTTTGTAACTGAAGCAGGACGTAAGGAAATTAAATATCCTATCGACGCAAACATTGTTGTATCCGATAAACAGGAAATTAAAAAAGGTCAGCCTTTGACAAGCGGTCCTCTTAACCCTCATGATGTTATAAGATTGAGCGGAAAAGAAGCTGTTCAGGAATATCTCGTTGATGAAGTTCAAAGAGTTTACCGCTCACAGGGTGTAGAAATTGCCGATAAGCACATCGAAATTATCGTACGTCAGATGACCAAGAAAGTTAAAGTTGTTGACTCCGGCGATACGAAACTTCTGCCTGGTGAGTTGGTTGAACTTGCAACTATTGAAGCTGAGAATGCTGAAGTTGCAAAAACAGAAGGTACTCCTGCTACATATGAATATGTATTGCTCGGTATTACAAAGGCTTCTTTGAATACGGAAAGCTTCATATCAGCAGCCAGCTTCCAGGAAACAACAAGAATATTGACTGAAGTTGCAGTAGAAGGTAAGAAAGATTACCTGAGAGGCTTGAAAGAAAACGTTATCATCGGTAGATTGATACCGGCAGGTACAGGTTTCTATCACCTCACTCATTCATCTGAAGAAGATGACCTGCAGCAGCAGCGTTCAGCTAAAGGTAATGCAAGAAAACCGTCTGCGATTTTGGAAGAAATCGAGGGTATGTTCGGTTCTCCTGATTTTACAATAGAATAAGCTGAAATATACTTTAAAAAAAAGAGAGAGAAAAGATTCTTTTCTCTCTCTTTTTTCATTTCGCTTGAAGAGAAAACCGGAAACAAGACTCTTCGGCGTTGCATTGGAGTGACGGGGAAAAACGTCATGCTGAGCGTAAGCGAAGCATCTTTGTATAAAATTTTTATCCTCAAAAATACATGAGAAAGGGCTATCTTAAGAAGATATTTTTTATACTTTTTGTGCATTTAAAACATTTTTAAAAGATTTAAAATACAAAAGAAGAGATTATGAGAGATAAAATATGTTTTCTTATGGCGATAACTTTGATTCTTATACAAGAGCGTGCCGTATAAAATCAATTTGTGCAAAAAGTCCAACCGGCAGCGCTATTGAAGAATATTTGATGAGAGGCGTTCAATATATAAGCGTATATGCAAATAAAATAAAACACTTTAGCGGAAATATTGATGAATTTAACCATATAGCAATAAAAGTTTTCTATGTGACAATCAATAACATACTTATTGATGATAGGGTTATATTGGAGCTTGTAAAAGAACTGGAACAGGCAAAAGACGCAATAAAGGCAAAGTATGTGCAAATATCAAAGGACAGAGGGTTCTCGATTGATATAATGCCTGATGGTTATCACTGGCATGCAAAGTATAAAATATCTGATATCCTCAAAGAAGGCGAAAGACTTCTTCGAAAAAAACGTGAGATATTCAGTGATGAATATATATACAATCTTCGAGAACTTGTGATAATTGCCCTCAAAGGAATAGCAAAATATGCCCGGCATTCAAAAAATCTTGGTTTTGAAAGCGAAAAAATTTATGACTTTTTCCTTGAAACACTATATTCTTTAAGCATAGACTATGTATCTGAGGAGAGACTTTCTGCAATTTTGATTGACTCAGGGGAAATATATTATGATTCTATGCACCTCTTTGATGATGCGCTTATTTCCAGATACGGTGAACCATCTCCATCAAGAGTAAGAATTACTCCGAGAAAAGGGAAAGCCATCCTTGTTTCAGGGAATAACATCAGAGATCTGGAAGCTATATTGAAAACTACACAGAGTAAAAATATAGATGTCTACACCCATGGAGAAATGATGCTTGCCTTTTGCTATCCTGAGCTGCGTCAGTTTTCGAATTTAGTCGGAAACTATGGAGATATCCTGCTTGATCAGCAGATGGATATCGAGAGCTTTCCTGGACCTGTTATGATAAACTCTGACTGCTCTTATGACCCGCCTGAAGTCTATAGAGGAAGGATGTTTACGACAAGTATCCCGTTTTGGAGAGGCGTTGATTATGTCAGCGAAGATAATTTTTCAAAAGTCGTGACTTCTGCCTTGGATTCAGAAGGTTTTTCAGACACTCCGCCCGAAAAATTTGTTGATATAGACTGTACCAAAGGGATTTTATCATCTTATATCGAAAAGATGAAAACTCTTTTCAAAAAAGGAAAACTCAAACAGATATTTCTTGTGAGCGGAAGTCTTCTGATGCCCTCCTTTGGGGAATATATGCAAAATTTACTCAAGACTCTGCCTGAAGATTCTATAGTAATAAAATTTTCAGGATTCGGATATCTTCCTGAAGAAAAAGAACTTGGAACAATTGAAGGAATACCAAGGTTTATAGAAGCAGGTATCTATGAAAATTTTTATTCTATGCTGAGGTTCATATCTTTTTTCAGAGAGTTTTTAACTAAGGATGAAGAGAAAAATCTTATATCTGTTGTTGTCTATTCAGGTCAGGATAACCTGCTGCCTGTTTTGTTATCTTTCTATTCTTTGGGAATAAGAAATTATAAAATAGGAAATATCCTCCCTTATAATATATCTCCAGGGGTTTATGAAACGTTTATGAAAAAATTCGGTATAAAAATTAAAAATCCCTCTCCTGAGGATGAAGAGCTGACCAATTTATCAGGTATGGAGTAGATAGAAAAACGGCGTATATCGCCGTTTTTTAATTTATATAGCAAATATTCCTCAGATACTGTTAAAAGTCTGTCATTCTGAGGGCTTTAGCAAGAAGAATCCTTTTTGTTAAGATACTTCGCTAACGCTCGGTATGACGTTGTTTTGGAAATTTTTGCCGGAATTTGCTATATATATCGCCGTTTTTTCTTAAATAAATTTAATATAATAACAATTTTTATTTTTCATACAGGTTTTAATAAACATATATAAAAAATAAAGGTATGTTATTATGACAAATATAAATCCATCACCCCTTCTCAACGATTTTCTTGCAAGAAGGGCCTCTGCACCACAACAGACAGAAATATCTCAGACACCTGAAAAACCTGAAGAAAATAAAAAAATAAACAAAGCACTCATTGGCGCTGCTGCAGCGACAGGGCTTGCAGCAATTGCATTTGCGGGAATATCCATGCTGAGAAAAGGGAAAATGCCTGAAGAAGTGCAAAAAACCTTTCAATCAGCTGAAGAGTTTCTACAAAAGGCAAATAGAACAGCAGAAGAAGCAGAAACAATCAGCAGGGAGGTTGATACGCTGATTGATGAGTCTGTTTCTCCTATTGTCGAAGAGGTAAATAAAATATCGGAAGAAATTCGCTCAATCTTTGAAAAAGGAGCAGAGAACGGATATCAGAATGTTGTTGATGAGAATGGAAACCTTTTGAGAAGATTTGAGCTTCGGAATGGAACTCCTAAAAGACTGATAGAGTATGGAGAAGACGGGGGACCGGTTATCAGAGAAACCGGAATAAAATCTTTCAAAGACTTTGACGTACATGATAAAGTTAATAATAAAGAGATTCGCATCCGCAATGGAAAACCTGAAAGTTACTTTGAAGGCGGGGAAATATTGTCAGACAGCACCGCTAAGCTAGCAAAAATACTTTCGTTCAATAATGATGGAAGACCTAAAAGTTACCTTGAAGGCTTTGAAAAATTGTCAGACGGAAGCAGTAAGATAGCGAAAGCACTTGATTTCGAAAATGGAAGACCTGAAAGTTACTTTGAAGGTGTGGAAGGCTTGTCAGACAGAAACCAAAAGACAGCGAAAATGCTTTCGTTCAATAATGATGGAAGACCTAAAAGTTACCTTGAAGGCGTGGAAAACTTGTCAGATGGAACCAGCAAGACAGCGAAAGAACTTGATTTCAAAAATGGAAGACCTGAAATTTACAGGGAAGGCTGGGAAGGATTGTCAGACGGTAGCACCAGAAAGACAGCGAAAGAACTTTCGTTCGATGTCGATGGAAGACCTGAAATTTACTTTGAAGATGTGGAATACTTGTTAGACGGTCCAGAAAAGATAGCGAAAGAACTTGAGTTTGAGAACGGCTCTCCTTCTTCTTACGCAGAGGGAGTTAAAATACATTTTAGAGATGGAGATATTACGACTACAGAAAAATCATCAATCAAACTCATAAATGGAAAATGGGTGAAACAAAACTAAATTTGTATCTGCAGGAATCCTCTGTTTTTTTGTAAAAAAAATTAATATAATATCAATTTTTAATTTCTATATATCTTTTAATAAATATAGGTAAAAATAAGGATATTTTTGTATGACAAATATAAATTCCTCTCATATTTTCGATGATTTTATTGCTCGAAGAGCTTCAGTCGGACAGCAGCAGGCAGAAACACAGCAGCAGGAGACAAAACCTGAAGGCAAGAAAAAAATAAACAAAGCACTCATCGGCGCTGCTGCGGCAGCAGGGGCGGCTGCAATTGCATTTGCTGGAATATCCATGCTGAGAAAAGGAAAAATGCATGAAGAAGTGCAAAAAGTCGTTCAATCAGCTGAAGAGTTTGTCCAAAAGGCAAATAATACAGCAGAAGAAATCAGCAAGGAGGTTGATTCGCTGATTGATGAGTCTGTTTCTCCTATTGTCGAAGAGGTAAATAAAATATCAGAAGAAATTCGCTCAATCTTTGAAAAAGGAGCAAAGAACGGATATCAGGATGTTGTTGATGAGAATGGAAACCTTTTGAGGAGATTTGAGCTCAGGAATGGTACTCCTGAAAGACTGATAGAGTATGGAGAAGACGGGGGACCGGTTATCAGAGAAACCAAAATACACTCTTTAAAAGACTTGAATTTTGAAGTACATGATAAAGTTAATAATAAAAATATTGACATCATAGAAGGAAAACCTGACGCTTACTATGAGGACTGGGAAAAATTGCCGGATGGCACCGAAAGAAGAGCGAAAGAGCTTTGGCTTGTAAATGGAAAACCTGAAAGATACCTTGAAGGCTTGGAAAAAATGCCGGATGGCACCGAAAGAAGAGCGAAAGAGCTTTGGCTTGTAAATGGAAAACTTTCCGTTTATCTTGAAGGCTTGGAAAAATTGCCGGATGGCACCGAAAGAAGAGCGAAATGGCTTTGGCTTAGAAATGGAAAACCTGAAAGATACCTTGAAGGCTGGGAAAAATTGCCGGATGGCATCGCCAGAAGAGCGAAAGGTCTTGAGTTTAAAGATGGAAAACCTGAAAGATACCTTGAAGGCTGGGAAAAATTGCCGCATAACATCGACAGAATAGCGAAAGGTCTTGAGTTTAAAGATGGAAAACCTGAAAGATACCTTGACGGTGTGGTATACTTGCCGGATGGCACCATAAGAACAGCGAAAGATCTTGAATTTTAGAACGGCTAACCTTCTTCTTACGCAGAGGGAGTTAAAATACATTTTAGAGATGGAGATATTACGACTACAGAAAAATCATCAATCAAACTCATAAATGGAAAATGGGTGAAACAAAACTAAATTTGTATCTGCAAAAATTGTTGATTCAAAAAGCCTCCTGAAAGAAGGAGGCTTTTTGAATTTTATTCTTCGATTTGGATTACATTCACGGGGCAGTTGACAGCTGCGTCGATGCAGTCGATTTCGTTGCCTTTGACATATTCTTCATGGACGTTGATATGGTCTTCATCAAATTCGAACACATCAGAGTTGATTGATGAGCAGACGCCGCAGACTATACAACCGTCGAGGATACTTACTTTCATATATTTCTCCTATCATTATATCCTTTTTCATAATGATGGAATATTTCCTTTTTTTCATCGGCGGTAAGTGTAATCACCCGTTTGTCTGTGAGTCCTATTTTTTGCTCAGGTATCTTTTGCACTGGTCGCAGAGGTTGTATCCGAGCATTGTCCCGAGGATAAAATCCTGCTCTTTTGAGAGTTTGTTGAGTTCTTTTGTGTTGAATTTTTTGATGATATCGACACATTCCTGCTTTCCGAAATAAAGGTTTGCTTTGTTGTTGTTGATTTTTTGATATTCATAGGGGATTTGCTCCCTTTCAAGGCGTTCAACCATTTTATCCGTTTTGTCAATTTCATCTGTCAGCAGAACAAGTCCTCTTACGCCTTTTGACAGTTCATACAGGCTGTGTTTAAATAGCTGCATTTCCTCATGCCCTCCTTTTGATAATATTTTGGACTATTTTTTTTGAGAAATCCAGTCAATATAATTTTCAGTAAAATGTCTTTAAATTAATTAACAAATAAGTATTTATTACCCCTCGATGATATAGAATTAAATAAAGAGTTATTAATGGTAAAACAAATGTATATAGAGGAATATGGAGTTTTCGGGGGATTTGTCCTCTTAGCAATAATATTTGCTTTTGCAGCAATTTTTACGTCATTTCTTGTTCGGGCAAAGGCGCCGTATAAAGAGAAAAATTCGACTTATGAGTGCGGGGTGCGTCCTGATGGAGATGCGCAGATAAAGTTTCCGATAAAATATTATATGACGGCTATTTTGTTTATTGTCTTCGAAGTTGAGGCGGTGTTCATTTTGCCGTGGGCTGTATATTTCAAAAAACTCGGGCTTGCTGCGTTTGTATCAGGGGTAGTTTTTGTTTTTATTCTCTTTCTCGGATGGGGATATGCCATGAAGAGAGATTTTTTTGATTACAAAAAATAAAGGGGGATGTAGTTGCAGATTATATTATCAGCGGTTGATTTTTTGTATAACTGGGCAAGGTCAAATTCTGTCTGGCCGTTGACTTTTGCAACTTCTTGCTGCGGGATAGAGATGATTTCCACTTCTCTCTCAAAGTATGACATTGCCCGTTTCGGCTCAGAAGTCTTCAGAGCGACTCCGAGGCAGGCTGATGTGTTAATTACCGCCGGAACTATTACTCACAAGATGGCACCTGTTCTCATCAGGCTTTATGAGCAGATGCCAGAGCCGAAGTATGTGATTGCAATGGGTGCCTGCACGATAGACGGGGGAATGTTTGAGGCTGATTCTTATTCTGTTGTCAGAGGTGTTGACAGGCTAATTCCCGTTGATATTTATATCCCGGGGTGTCCCCCCCGTCCTGAGGCTTTGTTAGATGGGATTATGAAATTGCAGAAGAAAATCAGAACGGAGTCTTTGAAGGATAGGAAGAAGTTTATGGCTGCTCACAGGCCGTTTGTGAGATTTGATGAAAAATCAGAGCTGATGATTTCCGATGAAGCAGAGGTTTATTTGTGGGGTGTAAGTGATGAATAGAGATGAGTTTTTGGAGATTACCGCTAACAAGACTCTTGATGCATCATCCGGTCCTGTTGTTGAAGTTGATAAATTGAAAATTCTTGAGGTTGTTTCCGTTTTAAAACAAGAGGGGTATGATATGCTGCTCTGCCTAAGCTGCGTTGATTGCAGTGATTGTTTTGAGATTGTTTATAATTTTTATTCAACTTTCAAAAAGAAGTCACTGACGGTGAAGATTAAACTGGATAGGGAATACCCTGAGGTTGTATCTGTTTCTTCTGTTTATCCCTGTGCAAATTGGTATGAGAGGGAAGTTTTTGATTTATTCGGAGTTATTTTTGCAAACCATCCTGATTTGCAGAGATTACTTATGCCTGAGGGGTGGGAGGGATATCCTCTCAGAAAGGATTATGCTCCAAACGATTCCCGTCTGAGGTGGAATGAGCGGAGATGAACAAGACCGAGATTTTGAACTTGAATATAGGACCGCAGCATCCGAGTACTCATGGAGTGCTCAGGTTGTATGTTTCACTTGATGGAGAGTATATCAAAGATGTAAAACCCGTGATAGGTTATCTTCATCGAGGTATGGAGAAGCTTGCCGAGTCAAGGACTTATGCGCAATATCTGCCGATGGTTGACAGAGTTGATTATTTGTCGGGATTTTTCTATTCAGCTTTGATGTGCTATGCAGTTGAAAGAGCGGCAAGGATAGAAGTGCCTGAATATGCCGAATATTTGAGGCTTATTACGATGGAGTTGAATCGTATTGCTTCTCATGTCTTATGGTTAGGTACATTTTTGCTTGATTTGGGAGCTACATCGCCTTTATTTTATTGTTTCAGGGAGCGGGAGGATATACTCAAGCTGCTTGAAAATTTGACGGGTCAGAGGATGATGTATAATTATTATTTCTTCGGCGGGGTCAGATATGATGTTCCCGATGGATGGTTTGACGATGTGAAGAGGTTGTGTGAAAAATTGCCGTTTATGTTTGATGAATATGAGAAGATAATCACCTCAAACCCTATTTTTCTTGACAGGACTAAGGGTATTGGTGTTTTGAGAAAGGAGACGGCTGTTGAATATGCTATCAGCGGAGCAAACCTAAGAGCGAGCGGGGTTAAATTTGATGTGAGGAAGGATATGCCTTACGGGGTCTATGATGAGATAAACTTTGATGTTCCTGCTGATGTCGATGGGGACTGTTATGCACGTTATATGATTCGTTTGAAAGAGATGAGAGAGTCAGTCAGGATAATTTTGCAGGGCTTAAAGAATATCAAAGATACCGAAGCAGGCAAGATTTATTTTACGAAGGTTAACCCTCTTACGTTGAAGGTGCCCGAGGGAGATTTGCATGTTTGCGTTGAAGCGCCGAGAGGGGCTGCTATGATTTATCTCAAGTCTGAGGGGGGAGGCAAACCGACACGCATAAAATGGCGTACACCTTCATTCAATGCGGTGCAGGTAATGCCGGAGGTAATGCGGGGAGTATTGTATGCCGATTTGATTGCTATTTTAGGGAGCTTTGATATAGTTTTACCGGAGGTAGACAGGTAGATGTTTGATATTTATGTATCAATTTTTGAGTATTTTTCGATACCCCGGGTGTTTATTATAATGAGCTGGTGTGTTGTTGTATTTTGTTTTTGCGCAGCGCTTTTGATAGGAAGTGTGCTTGCTCTTGTGCTGTGGGAAAGAAAGCTTTTAGGGTATTTTACCGTCAGATTAGGTCCTAACAGGGTTGGGCCATGGGGAGTGCTGCAGACAACGGCAGATGCTATAAAGCTTTTATTCAAAGAAGATATAATAAACTCCGGTGCTGACAGGTTGTTGTTTTCTTTAGCACCCGTGATTTTCTTTGTTCCTGTTATGGCTGTTTATTCTCTTATGCCCTTCAATCAATGGCTGATAGGGGTTGAGTCGTCAGTCGGATTATATTTGTTTTTTGCCGTATTGTCTGTGAGCGTTGTCGGAATTTTGTTTGCAGGATGGAGCAGTGATAATAAGTATTCTTTACTCGGTGCCGTGAGGGCGGTATCTCAGGTAATAAGTTATGAGGTGCCTCTTTTGTTGAGTGTATGCGGGGTTGTTTTGTTATGCGGAAGCATGAATCCTTTGGTGATTGCAGAGAGTCAGTCAGGCGGTGTATTTCACTGGAATATAATCGTAGGGTTTGTGAGTTGCTTAATCTTTTTTGTATGTATGCTTGCAGAGCTGAACCGGTGTCCGTTTGATTTGCCGGAAGCGGAAAGCGAGCTTGTGAGCGGGTATAATACAGAGTATTCCGGGATGAAATTTGCGTTGTTTTTTTTAGCCGAGTATTCTTTGTTATTTATTTTAAGCTGTTTATTTGTTGTCTTATTTTTAGGGGGATACACGTCTGTTTTTGGGAATTATGTATCTTTTTTGGTGTTTTCTGAAGAGTCTTTTTGGGGACAATTTTTTGTGTTTTTTGAACAAATTTTTTGGATGTTTGCAAAAGTATTTTTTGTTATATTTATGGTGATATGGATTCGGGCTACGTTTCCACGTATGAAGATGAATTCGTTGATTTTTTTCTGTTGGAAATTTTTGTTTCCGATATCTGTTGTTAATCTTCTTTTGTTGGCTTTATTTGGATATTTTGCGGGATAGTTGTATATGAGATTTTTGAAGGGAATATTTGCATTGTTTGAAGGGATGAAGATGGTTGCGATTCATCTGTTTCGTCCTGCCGTTACAGTGAAGTATCCGGAGAAGAGAGATAAATTCAGCAGCAGATTACGAGGTTGTTTGGCGATAAATGTTGATAAGAATGGGAAAATCGATTGTGTAGGCTGCCGCAGTTGTATCAGAGTTTGTCCATGTATTGATGCCATAAAGATTGAATCTGAGAGAATCGATGGCAGTGTTATTATAAACAAATTTGAGATAGATTCAGGTAAGTGTATTTTATGCGGGAATTGTGTTTTTGTTTGCCCGAAGGGAGTCTTGAAAATGACGCCTGAGTATGAGATGGCTGATAGTGACAAGACTGTTTTTATAAGAGGAATTGATGAGATGTCAAGATTTGAAGAGGAAGAGGGTTAGATATGGGAATTTTGAATTTTTTGATTTTTGCTTTTTTGTTTTGTTTAATTCTCATATCAGCTTTAGGGGTTGTTGCTGCCAGGTCAATATCTGTATCCTTGGTGTGTATGATGGTGTGTTTTCTTGGTGTCAGCGGAGTATTTTTTTCGTTAGGTGCTGATTTTGCAGGTGCGTCGCAGATAATTTTGTATGGAGTATCTGTTGCGATTCTTATGTCTTTTGCGATTATGCTGGTTTCGAAGAAAGATGACAGAGTTTTAGGGGTATCTTTTTCTTGGCGTTCATTGATAGGAGGGATATGTTGTTTTGGAATTTTGATGATTTTATTTTTTACTATGAGCGATGGCGGCAGAGGATTGCCGGCAGTTTTGAAGAAGAGTATTCATCCTGAGGCTTTTTCATCGACGTTTAAGACAGCATCAGAGTTATTTTCTTCTTATATTTTACCGTTTGAGGTGTTATCGCTGATTTTGCTTATTATTCTTTTAGGTGCGGCAGTTATAGCAGGTAAAGAGGGGAGATAGATATGTTTGAGGTAAGCTTGGTTCATTATATTATTTTATCTGTACTGCTATTCTGCATAGGGTTGTGTTGCGTGATGGTGTCAAGGAATCTTTTGAGGATTTTTATGGGCATAGAGCTTATGTTGAACGCAGTGAATATTAATCTGGCTGCATTTGCTTATTTTTGTGACGGAATGGTGTTGGGCGGGCAGGTTTTTATCTTATTTGTGATGGCAATATCCGTATGTGAAATGGCGATAGGCTTGGTTATTGTTGTTGCATTGAGCAGGCATTCAGATAATATAGATGTGAACAGTCAGGATGTTTTGGAGGATAAGCAATAGTGAGTTTTTTTGTTGATTATATATGGCTTGTTCCATTATTCTCGCTGATTGCTTTTTTGATTATATCAACAGGCAACATGTTTGTTTTGCACAGAAACAATCGTATTTCTGCTTATTTGACTCTCAGTTCCAGTTTTTTGGGGTTAGTTTTCGGAGTTCTTGCTTTTATTTATTGTTATATTGCAGAGAATATCTGGTTTGAGCGAACCTTCAGCTGGATAAGCGTTGATGCGTTGTCGTTTGATTTCGGGTTTATGGTTGATAACCTTTCTGTGATGATGGTTGTAATGGTGTGTTTTATAAGTTTGCTTGTGCAGATTTTTTCGATGGGATATATGAAAGAGGATCCAGAGTACAGCAAATTTTTCGGATATTTGGCGTTGTTCAATTTTTCCATGTGTTTTTTAGTTTTGAGTCCCAATTTGTTTCAAGCTTATATATTCTGGGAGATGGTGGGGTTATGCAGTTATTTGCTGATTGGTTTCTGGTATTGGAAGAATAGTGCATCGAAAGCGGCGTATAAGGCATTTATTGTAAACCGTGTCGGAGATTTTGGCTTTTTGCTCGGAATGGTTGCATTTGGGATATTTACATTCAACTACTGGATAAATTCAGATTTATCTTTTTTGAGTTTTTCAGATTTGAATATGGCTGTGTTTTATTTGAAAGATGTTTTCGGAGGGTATTCGGTTGTTATTATCGGGTTATTATTTTTGCTGGCGTCATGTGCAAAGAGTGCGCAGTTTCCTCTTTATGTCTGGCTGCCTGATGCGATGGAAGCTCCTACTCCTGTCAGTGCATTGATACATGCCGCTACGATGGTTGTTGCAGGTGTATTTTTGCTTGCAAGGATGTATCCTTTGTTTGAAGTTTCGTCTTTATTGATGGGTGCTGTTGTTGTTATCGGTATATTCACCGCATTGTTGTGCGGGGTATTTGCTTTATTTGAGAGAGATTTAAAGCGGGTGCTTGCTTATTCAACATGTTCTCAGCTCGGGTATATGTTTTTTGCAATAGGGTTGGGGGCTTATAGTGCCGGGATATTTCATATGTTTACTCATTCTTTTGCAAAGGCTTTATTATTTCTTGCAGCAGGGTGTGTTGTGTTTGCTCTTGGAGGAAGGCAGGATATTTTTGAGATGGGCGGTTTAAGAAAGAGAATGCCAGTTGTTGCTTATTCTTTTCTTGCAGGGGTTATTTCTTTATCAGGTTTATTTTTCAGCGGGTTTTATTCAAAGGAGTGTATCTTTCAGGCTGTTTTTGAATCAGGAAATGTTTGGTTGAGTGTTTTGTTTTGTGCTATTGGAATTTTGACGGCGTTTTATTTGTTCAGGGTTTATTTTCTTGTATTTGAAGGAGAAGAGAATAGGAGTGTTGGAGAAGTTCGTTCCATACCTTTTTCGATGATATTTTCTGTTTGCTCTTTAGTTGTTGTGAGTGTATTGTTTGGTTTTTTGCTTGGAGGACATTTTGGGATAAAGAGTTTTGATGAGCTTATATATTATTCTTTCAAAGAGGGGTACCGTCCGAGTTTTTTGCTTGTGATTTTGTCTGTTTGTTTATCATTAAGCGGTGTAATTGGTGCATATTTGTTGAGTAAGACCGGGAAAAGAGTTTATTTGTTTGAAAATTTGAGATTTGTTGTTGATTGGTTTTATGAGAATGTAGTTTCTAGAGTTTTTTGTATTGTATCGAAACTATTTGATTTTGTTGACAGATATATAGTTTATGGAGTTGTTTATATTTGCGGTTTATTGGTCAATTTGTTCAGTTTGTTGTTGAGGAGTTTTTCTTCAAAAAATGTCGGGGTGTATGTTGTTTTATCAATGGGGTGGTTAATTTTGCTGTTTATTGTGTTGTATGGTTTCAAGGAGTTGTTTGTATGAGAGAGGAGGTAGTATTGTTATGAAAATTTTGTCTTTAAGTGCATTAATTTTGCTGCCTCTGATTTCATCAGGGATGTTATTTTTTCCTTTTTTCAACACGATACGCAAGATAAGATGTTTTGCACAGATTAGTGCCAGTATACATTTTCTATATATGTTATTGTTTTTGGCAATGTACAATCCGTTTTCGCCAGAGTCAGCACTCAGTGAGGTTTATAAATGGATAGAGCCTTTGGGAATAAGTTTTTCGTTATCTCTTGATGGGATATCTTTGATTTGTGCTGTTTTGACATCATTTGTGTTTTTGATGGCGATTGTTGCGAGCAAACACCATATAAAAGAGCACCAGAGATTTTACTATTCGATGGTTTTTCTTTTGCAGGCGGCTGTCTTGGGGGTATTTTTTGCTCATGATATGTTTTTGTTCTTCATGTTTTGGGAACTTGAGTTGATTCCTATGTATTTTTTGATATCTATTTGGGGAAGCGGAAAGAAAGAGGCTTCTGCAATGAAGTTTTTATTGTACACTTTCGGCGGAAGTATATTTATGCTTATGTCTATTCTTGGGTTATATTATTGCCATTATGTTCAGACAGGCATGCTTACGATGGATATGGATTATATAGGGTTGTATAATGATTATCCAGAGATAGTGAAGTATTTGGCTTTTGTCGGATTTTTTGTTGCTTTTGGCGTAAAACTGCCTGTTGTTCCTCTGCATAGCTGGCTTCCATCAGCGCATGTTGATGCTCCTGCTCCTGTCAGTATGATGCTTGCCGGAGTATTGTTGAAGCTTGGAGGATATGGTCTTATTCGTGTAAATTTGTTCTTTTTCCCTGATATATTTGTGAAATTTGCATTTGCCGTATTTGTTTTGGGAATAATTAATATAGTTTATGCTTCGTGTGTAGCATTTGTCCAGAGTGATATAAAGAGGCAGGTAGCTTACAGCAGTATTTCTCATATGGGGATTTTTCTTGTAGGTTTGGGGGCTTTGAACGCCGTTGGTATGTGCGGTGCTGTATTCCAGATGGTGTCGCATGGGTTAATCAGTTCAGGATTGTTCATGGTGATAGGGATGATTTATTTGAGGACTCATACAAGGGATATAAGTCTTCTCGGAGGCTTGGGAAAAGTTTTGCCGGGAATATACTATTTGACGCTGGTTGTTGTTTTTGCCTCCATAGGCATACCTTTATTATCCGGTTTTCCAGGGGAGATGATGTCATTTTTCGGTGCATTTATTTCCGAGAACGAGCTTGTAAGACATTTTGTATTTGCCGGGATGGCAGGTGTTATTTTGACTCCCGTTTATATGTTAAATATGGTGAGAGGTGTTTTCGGCGGAGTTTTGTTTGAGAAATTTAAAAAAATTGAAAGAATGCATGTTCATGAGGCTGTTGTGATGATTTCGATAGTATTTTTAATAGTTTTAACAGGAGTTTATCCGGGGTCGATTATGAAAATTTTTGCACCGATGATTGAGAATTTTTTTAGTATTTAGGAGTTGTTATGGAATTATTTTTTGATATAAAAAATACAATATTGCCAGAAGTGATTGTTGCAGCAGGATTTGTGGGAGTGTTTATTTTTTGTATTCTCGGCAGGAGGTTGAATAAGAGGTTTCTGTTTATATTCAATATCGTTGTTTTGCTGGCAGCATTTTTTGCGACATTGTCTCCTGATTTTTCATTCAGCAACTATATTTTTAGCGGTATGACATCTGTTTGTTCTCTAAGCTTTTTGTTCAAGCAGATGATTCTTGTCGGAGGAATTTTTGCTGTTTTATTATCAGAGAGGTATGTTTTGTCTATGGAAAAATATGCCGGAGAGTATTATGCTTTGTTGTTGTCTGCAATTTTGGGGGCTATGTTGTTGAGTTGTTCTGACAATTTTTTGATGATGACAGTTGCTTTTGAGCTGCTCGGGATATCGAGTTATTTGCTGTGCGGATTTTCCAGTGATGATAGGTTCTCTGTTGTTGCAATGATGAAGTATTTTGTTGTCGGCTCCGTTGCTTCGTGTATTGTATTGTACGGGATATCTCTTTTGTATGGTTTGAGCGGGTCGTTTCAGTTTGAAGCTGTTGCCAAGAACATAACCTCCGGTAGTTATATAGCTGTCCTTGGAGGAGTTTTTGTTGTAAGCGGGTTATGTTTCAAACTGGCGGCTGTTCCTTTTTACAGCTGGGCATCAGATGTTTATAGAGGGGCATCTTTTCCTGTTGCTGCTTTTTTATCCGTGGTTCCTAAGGTTGCAGCTTTCGGGTTATTGATAAGACTTTTGACTGTTGTGTTTAATAATGTATGGATTATTTATCCATTTGTGGCAATTATTGCTGTATTTACGATGTTTGTTGGTAACTTGCTTGCTTTTAGAGAGAAAAATTTGAGAAGCTTGATGGCTTACAGTTCTATTGCTCAGGGCGGGTATGTTCTCTGTGTGATATCTCTCGGGTCTGCGTTGAGTATATCTGCGGCGTTATTTTATTTGATTGCGTATATTTTTATGAACTTCTGTGCATGGGGTGGAATTGGGCTGTTGTCAGAAGACAGGAATGTGACTTTTGATAGTGTTAGGGGGGCTGTTTATAGCAAGCCTTTTGCCTCTGTTTGTTTGATAATTTCTGTTCTGGCTCTTTCAGGTTTACCTTTCAGCATAGGATTTTTCAGCAAGTTTTATGTTTTTCAGTCTGTAGCATTTGCCGGATTTGTGCTGCTGCCGTTTTTATTTATTATTTTGATAAATGTATTTCTGAGTTTTTATTATTATTTTTCGTTAGTAAGGCAGATAGTTTTGCCTGGTTATAATCAGTTATCTCAGAAAAACGGCATAAAAATAAAGATTGCGACTTTATTTGCCGCAATCTTTATTTTGTTTTCAGGATTCTTTTCTTTTTTGTTTATTGAATACTCTCAAGAAATCTCTATGGAATATATGTCAGGAATAGTGACATCAGAAAATTATTAAAGAGATTCTGTCGTACCCTCATTTTTCATTTGTTCTTCGAGTTGTTTTTGCTGTTGTTTCATTTTCTTTTTGGCTCGACGTCTTTCATAACCCGGGAACTCTTTGAGTTCATTGTTATCAAATTTGATATTTTGAGTAATACCGAATGTAGGGTCATCATACATAGGGTCAAAGTATTTGTCTATTTTCCACATTGTGTTGATAAACTTGCTGTCGCTTGCAGGGGTCAGGTCATGGTATTTTTTATTTTTAATTTCTACAAGTCTTGCTGTTTCTTGAGAAAATCCATTATTTATCAGAAATTCACCGGTGCTTATTTCTGACCTTGAAACAGCTGCCTGAGCAATTGTTGAAACAGTGAGAACTGTCATCAGCGAAATCATCAATTTTGTTTTCATGTTCATAGTTATATCCTTTTTGTTTAATTTTAAAATCAATTTATGGTTTTAACATCATTTATTTGTTGCATAATTTGCCCAAGAATCAAAAATCCCTATACTTATTATATTATTTTTTTCGTCAAGTGTAACTATGAAGTTTGCGTATTCGTAAAATTTCAGAGGGGGAATATGCTCTATAGCCTTTGGTTGTCCGTAAATTTCGGTTATGGAAATCAGTTGCATATCTTTAGGAAAGAGGTTTATAAAACTCAATATTCCGTTACCAAAAATCAGCTCGACTTTTTTGTAATCTTTGGCAAGATTTTCCCCGATGGTATAAACTCTTGTTTCTCCATGAACTTTATCTGCGATTATGTTAGGGAAAGAATTGGTGAATTCTGTTTCAAGCGTTGTGCCGGGTCGTAGATTCGGTGAGATATTAAGATTATTGAGTGTTGGAAGAATCTTATAAAGATTTTGGATTTTTTCAGGTATTTCAGGCTTGGAATAGAATATCATGCTGTAAACTTTTTCGCCGCCTTTATCAGTGCAGAGTTTGAAGTTTTCAAATTCGTAGTAATCAACATTTGTATCATAAGTTGTATCAACACTTACCGGGGTTCCGTAGATACTGATAAAGTCATTAAGAGTTTTTTCTTCTTTAAGAATGAATTCAATCCACTCAAGAGTTGATGTATCTGTACTGAATCCGGCTCTTATTGCTGAGAAATTTCTTTGAGGATTTGATGACATTAGGAAATAGTCGGTTTGAGTATTCACAGGAACAAACTTCGGACATTCATTTGCCATATCCCGTGGTGTTGTCTGAGCGAAATTCAGATTGTCGAAGTCAAAGGAATAAATATTTTTCCAGTCAAAATCTCCTGTACTCAATGTGCAGGAGGTATTTAATAAGGCGCATATTACAAGCAGTAAAAACTTTTGTAATTTCATATTATTATATTAAGTTTTATCTGCAAGAAAAGCCAGCTTTTTTGAAATAAGTCACCTAAATCATTGAGCTGAGTTCTTTTTTGAACTCTTCCAGGAGCTGTTGTTCGGGAACTTTTTTGATTATTTCTCCTTTTTTGAAAATATACCCTTCTCCTATGCCTCCAGCTATTCCGAGGTCAGCTCCTTTTGCTTCGCCGGGTCCGTTCACAGGACACCCCATTACTGCTATAGTTAAAGGTTTATCAACGGAAGCAACAATTTCTTCTACCTTATGCGCCAGTTCTATGAGGTTTATTTTTGTTCTTCCGCAGGTCGGACAGCTGATAAGGTTGACTCCTCTGTGTCTGAGTTGCAGAGATTTCAACAGTTCATATGCTGCAAAGACTTCTTCTTTCGGAGGTGCTGTCAGAGAAACTCTTATTGTATCACCTATACCTTTTAGCAGGAGAGCACCTATACCTATTGATGATTTTATTAAGCCTGATTTCAAGGTGCCGGCTTCTGTTATGCCGACATGCAGAGGGTAGTCTGTTTTTTCTGAGATTTTTTCGTAGGCTTCGATTGTTGTCAATACGTCGCTTGCTTTGAGAGATATTTTTATCATATCGAAGTCGTATTTCTCAAGTATTGAAACATTTTTCAATGCACTGGCGACCATCGCATCAACTTTTCCGAGGTGAGAAAATTCTTTTTCAAGAGAGCCTGAGTTTACTCCTATTCTTATCGGGATATGTTTTTTTCTGGCGGCCTCAACAACCTGCCTGATAAAATCTTCTTTTCCGATGTTGCCGGGGTTTATGCGCAGGGCATCCACTCCATTTTCAATTGCTGCCAGAGCAAGACGGTAATCAAAATGAATATCGGCAATGAGAGGAATTGAGATATTTTGTTTTATTTCTTTCAGTGCGTCTGCTGATTTTTTATCGGGTACAGCTACTCTGATTATTTCGCAGCCTGCAGCTTCCAGTTCTTTTATCTGATTTACCGTTTTTTCTACATCCCATGTCGGAGTGTTGCACATTGATTGGACTGCTATATCTGCATTTCCTCCTATGGGCACATTGCCTACAAAAATTTGTTTTGTTTTTTTTCTTTTAATCATTTCATCACACTTTTTATTGTTATACCCAGTTCTGCAGGATTTTTGCAAACAGTAATTCCGCATTTTTCAAGGACAGCTGTTTTGCTTTGAGCTGTTCCTTTTCCTCCTGATATAATTGCACCGGCATGCCCCATTCTTTTTCCCGGGGGAGCTGACATTCCTGCGATAAAGCTTACGACGGGTTTGTTAACATTTTGTCTGATAAACTCGGCCGCTTCTTCTTCTGCAGAACCGCCGATTTCTCCTACCATACAGATAGCTTTTGTTTCGGAATCTTTCTCAAATGCAGCGAGGCAGTCTATAAAAGTTGTTCCGATTATTGGGTCTCCTCCGATACCGACACATGTTGATTGACCTATTCCAAGTTGTGTAAGCTGGTAGACAGCTTCATAAGTCAGAGTACCGCTTCTTGATATAATTCCTACCGGACCTTTTTTGTGGATATGTCCTGGCATAATACCCATTTTTGCTTCTTCTGGAGAAATAATTCCGGGGCAATTAGGTCCTATGAGTCTTGCGCCTTTTTCTTTCACATATTTTTTTGCACTAATCATATCAAGGACAGGTATGCCTTCAGTTATGCATACAATCAGTTTTATCCCTGCATCGGCTGCTTCCATTATGGCATCTTTTGCGAATTTTGGAGGAACAAATATAAGAGAAGCATCAGGACTCAGCGCTTGTGCCGCATTTTTTACCGTGTTGAACACAGGGAGGTTTAATATTGTTAAACCTTCTTTCCCTGGGGTAACCCCTCCGACTATTTTTGTTCCGTACTCAAGGCATTTTTCGGTGTGGAAAGAACCTTCTTTGCCGGTTATACCCTGTACTATTATTTTTGTATTTTTATTCAAAAAAATTGTCATATTTGTTTTTCCTTTAAAAAATAAAACTCTAGTGAACTGTTGTTTTCAGCGTTTCCAACAGGATTATTGCTTCGTTCAGATTGTTTGCAACACTAAACTTCAGACCTGATGTTTTAAGAATTTCTGCGCCCCGTTCTTTGTTTGTACCTTCCATTCTGACAATTATCGGTATAGTTATATCAAGTTTTGATATTGCATGTTTTATACCTTCAGCAAGCACATCACACCTGAGGATACCTCCGAAGATGTTGATAAAAACAGCTTTGACATTTTTATCTTTGAGCAGAAGTTTGAAAGCGTTTTCAATATTTTCAGAACTTGCGCCGCCTCCTACATCAAGGAAATTGGCAGGCTCAAATCCTGCAAGTTTGATAATATCCATTGTTGTCATGGCTAGTCCTGCTCCATTAACCATACATCCGATAGTTCCATCTAACTTGATATAGTTCAGACTGTATTTTGATGCTTCGACTTCGAGAGGATTTTCTTCGTCAGGGTCACGCATTTCGACAATATCAGGATGTTTAAAAAGTGCATTGTCATCGAAGTTTATTTTTGCATCAAGAGCAATAAGTTCATTTTGCTTTGTTATGACAAGAGGGTTGATTTCAACTAGAGAGCAGTCTTTGTCGATGAATAATTTGTACAAATTTTTTAAAAGTATGCAGAAGTCTTTTTTGTTTTCAACATCGAGAGCATATGCTATATTTTTGAGGTTATAATCCTGAATGCCAAAGACAGGATTGATGTGTTCTTTGATTATTTTTTCAGGAGTTTCTGAAGCTACTTTTTCTATGTCCATTCCGCCTTCGGTGCTTGCTATTATGACTGCTGTTTCAGAGGCTCGGTCGAGGGTAATGCTAAGATATAATTCTTTTGATATATCAATTCCCTGCTCAATGAGAACTTTTCTTACTTTTTTTGATTCAGCTCCTGTTTGGACACTTTTCAGTTCCATGCCGATAATTTGAGAGGAAAAAGTTTTTAGTTCATCGATATTTTTTGCGAGTTTTATGCCTCCGGCTTTTCCTCTGGCTCCTGAGTGAACCTGCGCTTTTATCACACATGGAAAATTTGTTTTTTCGGAGGCTTTGATAGCTTCCTCAATAGATGAGGCGAGAATGCCTTCCGGAGTTTTTATTCCATACTGTCTGAAGAGTTGTTTTGCCTGATATTCATGTATTTTCATTGTTCTTCTCTGCCTTCTAAATCTTCACGTAGAAAATTATAAATCTATAAATGAGAATTAACAACTTGTGTAGTTTTTTTAGTATGAATTAAGTTAAAATATAGTTATGAGTTTAGAGATAAAAAATTTGAGAATAAGTTTTCGCCGCGGCAGTTCACTGTTTGAGGCTGTTCATGGTGTGAGTTTTTCACTTGGAGATGGCAGGGCTCTCGGGATTGTCGGTGAGTCAGGCTGCGGAAAAACATTAAGCGCAATGTCTGTTATGCGCTTGCTGCCTTCAACCGCCGTGATAACAGAGGGAGAGATAGTTTATAACGGCTTGGATATTTTGAGCCTCAGCGAAAAAGAAATGAGGATGATAAGAGGAAATAAAATAGCCCTCATTCCTCAGGACCCTCTTACATCGCTGAATCCTCTTTATACCATAGGCGACCAGCTTATGGAGGTGATATTGCTCCATCAGGAGGTTACCAAAAAAGAGGCGAAAGAGATAGCTCTTGAATCTCTCAATATGGTAAAAATTCCTGATGCTTCAAGGCGTTTTGATGATTATCCGTATCAGTTTTCAGGCGGCATGTGCCAGCGTGTGATTATTGCCATGGCGCTTGCGTCTGAGCCTGATTTGATAATCGCAGATGAACCGACGACAGCTCTTGATGTAACTGTTCAGGCACAGATTATGGAATTATTTTCAGAGATAAGACAGAAGAGAAAAACCTCTTTAATTTTGATTACGCATGATTTGGGACTTATCTCCGAGAATGTTGATGATGTCGCTGTTATGTATGCAGGAGCGGTTGTTGAATATGCATCGGTAAAAGAGTTGTTTCTTAATCCTTCTCATCCTTATACAAAAGGATTGCTCGGGTCTTTGCCGAGAGGAAGCAAAGAAAGATTAAAAATTATAGAAGGTCAGCCACCGCAGGTCGGAGAGATTATTTCAGGGTGCAGGTTCCACCCGAGATGTGAGTTTGTGATGGATAAATGCAACAAAAAATACCCAGAAAGGTATTTTTTGTCAGACAATCATTCAGTAAATTGTTTTTTGTATGAATAAAATTTATTGCTGTTCGGTTTTTTCTTCAGGAAGCATGGATTTCAGATATTCAATAGCAGGTTTATCTTTTTCTGAACCATATTTTTCTAATAATCTGATACTATCTTCGATACTTATGTCATCAGAATCCAATGCCAATCTGCGAGCCTTGTCATACATCTGGGGTTTTAAATGATAATCATCATTGCTGTTCAATAATACATCAACCATCAATTGATTGTTTCCGTTTTTTTCTGCATGGCGAATTATTGATTCTGAAACATCCGGTATCGCATTTCTGCTTATTCTTCCGATGTTTTTGCGAATTGTCGGTATGGAGAGTGCTTCTTCAAGTGCTTTTTCATCCATATGGTAAAAATGTCTTTTCACCGATTTTGCTTCGGATTCCGTCAGGTAATTAGGACCTTTTTGCACAATAATTGGTACTAAATCAAATCGCCCTGAGCCAATAGCAGATGATAATATTGTAGGCCCATGATAACCTTTAGAACTATATCTTAGTTTATAATAGGTGTTTTCATCCGCATTATCAAATACCAAGGATAATACCTCGGGAGAAACAGATTCTATTGAGTCAACATAGTCATCTATATCTGCAAATAATGATGTATCACCGGGTCCTAGTATAAGTTTTTGTTTTGTCCCTTCTCCAATTTCTTCAGCCGATTCAAGAAGAACTTTTGTTATTTCTTCATTGTTGTTTCTAACAGCAAGTCCTAACGCATTAGTGGTTGTCAGAATTTTTTTCTTTTCATTATTTTCAATATTATCCATCATGAATTTTGCTATTTCTGCTGAATTATTTTCAACAGCTGTCAAGAATATACTTTTCTTTGCCGGTATTCCTGTTTTTTGAAGAATGCTATTTAATATTTTTGCATCTTCTTCATTTGTCAGAGGTTTTAACGAAGATACTGCATCTCTTAAATTTAAATCAGCCTCTTTATGTTCACTAAATTCAGGGTCTAGAAAAAAGCATCCAAGTTTGTTAGGATTAGTTTTATCTATAATATGTTCAGCCAGTTTTGAATCATGTTCTCTGATTGCTTCTTCCAAATAGCCGGGATCTTTTAGCATCCATTCTACTCTCTCCGGGTAACCTAAATCCAGTATAAGATTTATATCACCGGTACTCTTTATTAAATCAAATTTCTCACCAAGCTCTTCATATGTATGATAATGGATAAGTTTTGGTTTTGTTTCGTCATCAACTAGAGATACCAGCGCTTTTAGAAGATCAATGTCCCCTCTTCTCAACGCAGCTTCTGCAGGGGTTATTCCGTTTTCATCTGTATCATGAAGCAGAGATTGTATTTCTAATTCACTTTTTCCCTTTACTGCTGATTTGAGCTCTTCAGGATTTTTTGCATCAAATAAAAGTCCTGTATTCTTATATAGTGTTTCCGGCACTTTTGCCATGCCGAAAGATACGGTGTCTTTAGTGAGCCCCATAGGCTTTGTTATTTGCGGTTTAGGTTTTTGAGAGTATTGGTTTCCTGCCTTAAAACCAGGAATGTTCAAAGGAGTAATAAACATTTTCTAATTCCTTTCTCTAAATATTATTATTCTTATAATCACTAACCTTTTGCTGGTAATAAAAAAATCAGTGAAAGTTATAAATTGCTTTTTTACCCCCTCCTTTTACAAAACTTTACATATATTTGATAAAAATAATAATTTTTAAAAATATGCTTGCTACAAAAATATTTTCATGTTTTTCTGTATATTACGGAAGTGTGAAACTTTTCTCTTGACATTGATGTTTGTCCTTTATATATTAAGTTTTACACATGACGTGTGCCGGTGTAGCTCAACGGTAGAGCAACGGTTTTGTAAACCGTAGGTTGTAAGTTCGATTCTTATCACCGGCTTTTTTTAAAAGCAAACTTGTACATTAAAAATCAAAAAAATGAGGGTAGGTGCCCGAGTGGCTAAAGGGAACGGACTGTAAATCCGTCGTCGGCTGACTACGCTGGTTCGAATCCAGCCCTGCCCAAATCTCCCAAACCATATGTGCTCATGTGGCGCAGGGGTAGCGCACTCCCTTGGTAAGGGAGAGGCCACGGGTTCAAATCCCGTCATGAGCTGACTAAGAACTCAAAAAAGATTACAAGTAATTCTTTTAAAAATAATGTAAGTACGAAAAAAGTATTGTAGAGATACTGATAAAAGGAGATTCACAATGGCACGTGCTAAATTTGAACGTACAAAACCTCACGTTAACATTGGTACCGTAGGACACGTAGACCACGGTAAAACAACTTTAACAGCTGCTATTACAGCTACATTGGCTGCAGCAGGACAAGCAGAAGCAAAAAGATTTGATGAAATCGATGCTGCTCCTGAAGAAAAAGCAAGAGGTATAACAATTTCAACAGCTCACGTTGAATATGAAACAGAAAAAAGACACTATGCACACGTTGACTGCCCGGGACACGCTGACTATGTTAAAAACATGATCACTGGTGCAGCTCAAATGGATGGCGGTATTCTTGTAATATCTGCAGCAGACGGTCCTATGCCTCAAACAAGAGAACACATCCTCCTTGCTCGTCAGGTTGGTGTTCCTAGATTGGTTGTTTTCTTGAACAAATGTGACATGGTTGATGACGAAGAATTGTTAGAACTCGTTGAAATGGAAGCTAGAGATTTGTTGACTTCATATGAATTCGACGGCGATAACATTCCGTTCATCAGAGGTTCAGCTCTCAAAGCTTTGGAAGCTGTTCAAGCTAATCCGAAAATAGCTAGAGGCGAAGACAAATGGGTTGACAAAATTTGGGAACTTATGGATGCAGTTGATGAATACATCCCGACTCCTGAACGTGATGTTGACCAACCGTTCCTTATGCCTGTTGAAGACGTATTCTCTATCACCGGTAGAGGTACTGTAGCAACTGGTAGAGTTGAAAGAGGAAAAGTTAAAGTCGGTGAAGAAGTTGAAATCGTTGGCTTTGGCGAAACTAAGAAAACAGTTGTTACCGGTATCGAAATGTTCAGAAAACAATTGGATGAAGGTATCGCAGGTGACAACATCGGTGCTTTGCTTAGAGGTATCGGTAAAGAAGACGTTGAAAGAGGTCAAGTTCTTGCAAAACCTGGTTCAATACATCCTCATACAAAATTCACAGCAAACGTTTATGTATTGACAAAAGATGAAGGTGGTCGTCACACTCCATTCTTCCCGGGATACAGACCTCAGTTCTACATCAGAACAACAGACGTAACCGGATCTATCAAATTTGACGGCGAAATGGTAATGCCTGGTGATAACGTAGTTATGGAAGTTGAATTGATTGCTCCTGTAGCTATCGAAGCCGGTATGAGATTCGCTATCAGAGAAGGCGGACGTACAGTTGGTGCTGGCGTTGTAGACAAAATCATAGCATAGTTAATTAATAAAAAATAAAAGAAAGGCGTAAGTAAGTAGGTAAGTGGAAATGAGTAAGCAACAACAAAGACAAAGAATTAGAGTTTGTTTAAAGGCATATGATCATAGATTAATTGATTTATCAGCAAAGAAAATTGTTGAGACTGCACAAAGAACAGATGCTAAGGTTGCAGGACCCATTCCGCTTCCTACTAAACGTCGTGTATACTGTGTTTTGAGATCACCTCATGTTGATAAAAAATCAAGAGAACATTTCGAAATACGTACACACAAGAGAATAATTGATATTCTCGATCCTACACAACAAACCACTGAAGAGTTGAGCAGAATGGATTTGCCAGCCGGTGTTGACATCGAAGTTAAGTTGTAATAAGATAATTTGACAATTGAATATATCGGTTAGTAAATGAATGTGATCTACGAAGCTCTTCGAACGTAGCGCTCACAAAAGAGAGGTAAAAAATGACTCTAGGAGTAATCGGTGAAAAACTTGGCATGACCCAAGTTTTCGATGATAACGGAACATGTGTTCCTGTAACAGTAATTAAAGTTGATCCTTTAGTAGTAACTCAGGTTAAAACTGTTGAGACTGACGGTTATAACGCTATTCAGGTAGCTACTACGCCATGTAAGGAAAAACATTTAACAAAAGCTCAAATCGGGCACTTAAAGAAAAATGAAATTTCTGCCTATCGAACACTTAAAGAGTTCAGGGTAGAAAATCCTTCCGAGTATAAAATCGGTCAAACCATTGATTTATCAGTGTTGTCTTCTGTTGAAAAAGTTGACGTAACCGGCAAATCAATCGGTAAAGGTTTTCAAGGTACGGTAAAAAGACATAACTTCAGCAGAGGACCTATGGGGCATGGTTCAAAAAACCATCGCGAACCGGGTTCTATTGGTGCAGGTACATCACCGAGCCGTGTTTTCAAAGGCAAAAGAATGGCCGGAAACATGGGTAATGAGATGGTTACCGTTGCTAAGTTGAAAATAGTTAAAATTGATAGCGATAAAAATCTGATATTGCTTAAGGGTTCTGTTCCGGGACCTGAAGGTAAATTGGTTACTATTAAGCCATCAAGAATTAAATGGAACTAATAATTCTAGTTGAGGAAAATAAAAATGTCAAAGCAGTTAACAATACATAGCGGAAGCGGAAGTTCTATAGGACAAATAGATCTTAACGATGATGTATTCGGTATCGAACCGAATATACATGTTATGCATCTTGCCCTGAGAAGACAGCTGAATAATTCAAGAGCAGGAACTGCTTGTACTAAAACAAAAGGCGAAGTCCGCGGAGGCGGAAAGAAACCTTGGAAACAAAAAGGTACAGGAAGAGCTCGCGCAGGCAGCATTAGAAGTCCATTATTTGTTGGTGGTGGTGTAATATTCGGACCAAAACCAAGAGATTACAGTTTTTCTATGCCTCAAAAAGCAAGAAAACTTGCTTTGAGATCAGCTTTATCCGCAAGATCTGCAGATATTATTTTGGTGCAAGATTTTTCAACAATCAGTGCTCCGAAAACAAAAGAATTCAGCAAAATTTTAAAAGCTCTGGAAGTAGAGGGAAAAATTTTGGTTGTTGCTGATTATAAACAGCCTGAAAACCAACATTTGCAACTCTCTTCAAGAAACCTTCCTAATGTAAAATTAATTTTACCGTCTAACATTAACGTAAAAGACTTGTTGGAAGCCGATAAAATTTTAATGACTGAATCATCTGTAAAAGAAATAACAGAGAGGTTATTGAAAAAATGAGCCATATAAAAGTAAAAAACGAAAGACTTTATGACGTAATTAAAAGACCTCTTATCACAGAAAAGTCAACTACTGCACTGGAAGGCAACAAATATACTTTTGAAGTTCTGATGAACGCAACAAAAGTTGAAATTAAACAGGCTGTAGAGCTGCTTTTCCCGGGAAGAAAAGTTAAAAGCGTCAAAACAGTTTATATGCCGAGTCATGAAAAAAGAGTCGGTCTGAAACAAGGAAGAACACAATCAAGTAAAAAGGCTATCGTTACAGTAATCGGTGAGCCTATTGAAGATTTAGTAGGAGCATAATTATGGGTATCCGTAAAATAAATCCAACTTCTCCGGGACAAAGAGGAATGTCAAAGAGTGATTATTCAGAAATCACAACTGACAAACCGGAAAAATCTTTGGTAAAAAGATTAAAGAAAAATACCGGAAGAAATAATACAGGAAGAATAACCTGCAGACATAAAGGCGGCGGACATAAACGTCTTTATAGAACAATCGATTTTAAACGCAACAAAATCGGAGTTCCAGCAGTAGTAAAAACAGTTGAATATGACCCGAACAGAAATGTTTATATCTCATTGGTAGTATATGCCGATGGTGAAAAACGTTATATTTTAACTCCGCAGGACTTGCATGTCGGCGATAGTGTTGTAAGCGGTCCTGACGCAGAAATTAAAGTAGGAAATGCCCTTCCTTTGTTCAACATTCCTTTAGGTACCGTTGTTCATAACATAGAAATGGTTCCTGGAAATGGTGCACAATTGGTTAGAACAGCTGGCGGTTCTGCTCAACTGATGGCAAAAGAAGGAAACTATGTAACTGTTAAGATGCCAAGCTCAGAGATGAGAATGATTCACAAAGATTGCTACGCTACAATCGGCGTTCTCGGCAACTCTGAATTCAAAAACATCAGCTTGGGTAAAGCAGGAAGAAAACGTTGGTTGGGCGTAAAACCAACTGTCAGAGGTGTTGTAATGAACCCTGTTGACCACCCTCACGGCGGTGGAGAAGGAAAATCTCCTATCGGTGGTAAACCGCAAACTCCATGGGGTAAACCGGCAATGGGTTATAAGACAAGAAAAGCTAAACCGTCTGATAAGTACATAGTAAGAAAACGTAAGAAGTAAGGAGACAGTTGATGTCACGTTCACTGAAAAAGGGTCCGTTTGTTGAAGAATCTTTGGAAAAAAAGATTAATAAAATGAACGAAAGTAATGAAAAAAAGGTAATAAAAACCTGGTCAAGAGCGTCTATGATAGTGCCTTCAATGCTGGGGCATACCATAGCGGTTCACAACGGCAAGACACATGTTCCGGTATATGTAACAGAGCAGATGGTTGGTCACAAGTTGGGCGAATTCGCTCCGACAAGATTTTTCCGCGGTCACGCCGGACAAGATAAATCAGCAAAGAGGAAATAGTCATGGAAGCTAAGGCTAAACAAACTAATATAAAAATGCCTGCAAGAAAACTCCGCAGGGTAATTAACGAAGTACGCGGCAAGGGTGCCGGCGAAGCAGTTAAAATCCTTCGCTTTATGCCTTATATCGCAGCTAAAGTGGTGTTAAAGAACTTAAACTGTGCAATTGCAAATGCTTCTGAAAAATGGGGTGCCACTGCAGATACTCTTGTAGTATCAGAAATTTTTGCAGATGAAGGCGCAACATACAAAAGAGCTAAACCCAGAGCTCAAGGTCGTATTTACAAAAGACTTAAGCGTACATCACATCTAACACTCAAAGTAAAAGCGAAATAAGGAGGCATAACCTTGGGACAAAAAGTACATCCAAACGGATTCAGATTAGGAGTAATTAAACCTTGGGTAAGCAACTGGTTTGCTGATAAGGGTAATGAGTATGCTCTTAATCTTGCCGAAGATGCAAAAATCAGAAAATATATCAAAAAGAAACTCTATTCAGCAGGAATCAGCAGAATAGTTATCGACAGAAAAGCACAAAATATTAATATAACAGTTGTAACTGCAAAACCCGGTGTTATCGTCGGAAGAGGCGGTCAGGGAATCGATGATTTGAAAAAAGCAGTATCAGCATATATTAAGAAAAACGTGCAGATTGACGTTGTTGAAGTAGCAAGAACAGATGCTGATGCTCAACTGGTAGCGGAATCAATTGCTCAACAGCTCGAAAAGAGAGTTGTTTTCAGAAGAGCAATGAAACAGGCTATTCAAAGATCTATGAGAGCCGGTATCTTAGGTATTAAGGTTGCCGTTTCAGGTCGTTTAGGCGGTGCTGAAATTGCAAGAACAGAATGGTCTAAAGAAGGAAGAATTCCTCTTCAAACCCTAAGAGCCGATATCGACTACGGATTTGCAGAAGCAGACACAATTATGGGTCTCATCGGCGTAAAAGTCTGGATATTTAAATCAGAAATTTTGCCGGGAGAACAGGTTGATATGAACATCAAATCCAAAAAAGTCTCTCAGGGCGATAATGCTCAACTGGCAAGAGCACGTAAAAGAAAAGCTAAATAATTAGGAGCACTATAAAAATGTTAATGCCTAAAAAAACAAAATATCGTAAAAAAATGAAAGGGAGAATGACTGGTTCTGAAACTCGCGGAACAGAGTTGGAATTTGGCGAATTCGGTCTTCAAACAACCGAACCTGCTTGGATTACAAGCCGTCAAATAGAAGCAGCAAGAAGAGCCCTGACACGTTACATCAAAAGAGGCGGTCAGGTTTGGATTAAGATTTTCCCTGATAAACCTATTACCAAAAAACCTGCTGAAACTCGTATGGGTAAAGGTAAAGGTAATCCGGAATACTGGGTAGCTGTAGTAAAACCTGGAAGACTTTTGTTTGAAATGGCCGGAGTTTCCCGTGATATTTCAAAAAGAGCTCTCGAACTCGCTGCTCAAAAACTTCCGATTAAGACCAGAATAGTTGAAAAATAACACAATGGTGGTAATGATGAAAATTACAGAAATTAAAGAGCTTACTCTTGATGAACTAAAAGATAAATTGATTGAGTCAAAGAAAAAACTTTTTGAACTTAAAATAGCTAAGGCTAATCAAAAACTTGAATCATTGACTGAATTTTCAAAACTCAGACATCAAGTGGCTCAAATCAAAACAGTTATCAGAGAAAAAGAGTTAGCAAACTAAAAAAGAGGTAAAAAATGCCTAAGAAGGAAAAAACAGGGCTGGTAATCAGTAATAAAATGGAAAAAACAGTTGTTGTAGCTGTTAATGATTATGAACCGCATCCTAAATACAAAAAAATCATGACAGAAACAAAAAATTATGTTGCCAGTGATGTAAAAAATGAATGCAATGAAGGCGATACAGTTAGAATCGTCGAATCAAAACCAGTGAGCAAAACAAAACGCTGGACAGTAGCAGAAGTAATAGAAAGAGCTAAATAGTTCTTCTAAAAAAAAGGATACAAAAACAATGATACAACAAGAAACACGATTAAAAGTGGCAGATAACACAGGGGCTAAAGAACTTCTTTGTATCAGAGTTCTTGGCAGCTCAGGCAGAAAATATGCGGGTATAGGTGATGTTATTGTATGCGCTGTGAAAGATGCAGTGCCAAACATGCCTGTCAAGAAGTCTGATATTGTGAAAGCAGTTGTTGTTCGTACAAAAGCAAGTATGAAAAGACCAGATGGAACCGTCATAAGATTTGACGAAAATGCTGCTGTTATTATCAACAAAGATGGTAATCCGGTCGGAACCCGTGTATTCGGTCCGGTCGCAAGGGAACTTAGAGAAAAGAACTATATGAAAATAGTTTCACTAGCTCCAGAAGTTATTTAGGAGAAGTCATTAATGAGTAAATTCAATTCAAGACGAAACAACAAAATGCATATTAAAACAGGCGACAGAGTAGTTGTCCTCTCAGGTAAAGATCAGGGAAAAGTTGCTAATGTCAAAAAATCTTTGCCTCAAGAGAACAAAGTCGTTGTAGAAGGCGTAAATATAATAACTAAAGCTCAAAAACCAAATCCGATGCTCGGACTTCAGGGCGGATTGGTAAAATATGAAGCTCCGCTTTATTCTTCAAAAGTTATGCTTTACTGCCCGAAATGCGAAAAACCGACAAGGATCAAATACGAAACATTAGCAGACGGTCGAAAAACACGTATTTGTAAAAAATGTGGTGAACAACTCGATATTTAAGGAAAACAAAAATGGCAACAATCACAAAAGATCTTAAAAAAAGATATACCGAAGATGTTGTACCTGCTTTAACAAAACAGTTCAATTACACAAACGCTCATCAAGTACCGAAGCTGGTCAAAATCGTTTTGAACATGGGACTTGGCGAAGCTGTCCAAAACCATAAATTATTGGACTCAGGTGTAAACGATTTGACCAAAATAGCAGGTCAAAAAGCTGTTGTAACAAAAGCAAAAAAATCAATATCTACTTACAAAGTAAGAACTGGTATGCCGATTGGATGTATGGTTACACTCCGCGGTCAAAAAATGTATGATTTCTTGCAAAAACTCATATGCGTAACTCTTCCGAGAATTCGTGACTTCAGAGGAATCAGCGCAAAAAGTTTTGATGGAAGAGGAAACTACTCTTTAGGTATTAAAGAACAAATCCTGTTCCCGGAAATCGAATATGATGAAGTTGATGTGGTAAAAGGTATGAATATATCAATCATCACAACAGCTCAAACGGATGAAGAAGCAAAAGCATTACTGAGCGAACTCGGTATGCCTTTCAAAAAGAAATAAGCTAATCTATAGGAGATAGAGCATTGGCTAAAAAAGCAATGATAATAAAAGAAGAAAAGAGAGAACAACTCGCTCTTCAAGGTAAATACCCGAAAGTAAGACTTCATAACAGATGCAGCATTTGCGGCAGACCAAGAGGAGTCCACAGGGATTTTGGTCTTTGCAGAGTCCATTTGAGAGAAATGGCTCATCGAGGACTTTTGCCGGGTGTAACTAAATCATCCTGGTAATTATTGTTAGTTAGTTAAATTTCCTAAGGGGAAAAATACATGAATACAGATCCGATAGCAGATATGTTAACCAGAATCAGAAATGCAAACTTAGTTAAGCATGCTGATGTTGAGATGCCGTCTTCAAAATTGAAAATTGCTCTTGCAAAATTGTTGAAGAATGAAGGTTACATCTCTGATTACGAAGTTGTTGAAAACGGCAAGTTCAACACTTTGAAAGTTACATTGAAATATGATGAGAATGACAAACCGATTATTACTAACTTGAGAAGAGTAAGCAGACCCGGTTTGAGAAACTATTGCAAATCCAAAAAGCTTCCGAAAGTTTATGATGGAATGGGAATTGCTATAGTTAGCACTAGCAAAGGCTTGTTGACTGACAGAAAAGCCAGAAAAGAAAAAGTCGGCGGCGAAATTCTTTGCTACGTATGGTAGTTGGTAGATAAAGAAAAACTTGGAGACACTTGAAATGTCCAGAATTGGTAAATTGCCGGTAGAAATCCCATCCGGTGTTGAAATAAAAATCGAAAACAACGTGGTCACAGCAAAAGGACCTCTCGGAACAGAAGTAGTAACTGTTGTTCCTGAAATCTCAGTTGCTGTTGAAGATAATCATGTTGTTCTGAGAAGATCAAGTGATGACCGCAAAATTAGAGCATTGCACGGTTTGAGCAGAGCTCTCGTTCACAACGCAGTAGTTGGTGTTAAAGAAGGCTTCACTAAAAAACTCGAAATACAAGGTGTTGGTTATAGAGCAGCAAAAGAAGGAAACAACCTGAACTTGCAGCTCGGTTATTCTCACCCTGTAAAAATAGAACCGCCTAAAGGTATAGAGATTACTGTTGAAGGTAATACAAAAATTACTGTTAAAGGTTCCAATAAACAAACAGTAGGCGATGTTGCCGCTGAAATCAGAGACAAACGTCCTCCTGAAGTTTATAAAGGCAAGGGTATCAGATATGAAGGCGAATATATCAGAAGAAAAGCCGGTAAATCTGGTAAAGGCGCTAAAGGTAAAAAATAATAAGTAAATTATAAAATGAGTAGCCCATATTTAAAGTCATCATTTTATAAAAAGATATTGTTAAATGAAAAGGCTTAGGTGAAAAAATGATTAAAACAAGAAACAAAAAAGCACATATACAGAAAAAACACAGAAGTATCAGAAAAAATGTTTTCGGATGCGCTGATCGTCCGAGACTTGCAGTTTTCAAAAGCGGAAAACATATTTATGTTCAGGCTATTGATGATGAAAAAAGAGTTACTCTCGCTTCAGCTTCCACGCTATCTCCGGAGTTGAAAGATGAAGTAAAATCTAACAATATCGAAGCTGCAAAAAAAGTAGGAGCTTTGATTGCTTCAAAGCTTAAAAAAGCCAAAATCGAATGTGTTGTATTTGACAGAGGCGGATTTGTCTACCACGGGAAAATAGCAGCTCTTGCAGATGCTGTTCGTGAAGCTGGTATTTATCTGTAATTTTAATAAAATAATAAAATCAAAAGCGGGCAATAAGCCCGCTTTTTGTGTTGAAATTCCAAAGAACGGATGATAAGAAATTTTCTTAAACATGATATTATTTCGATATTAAAAATAAATGAAGGTTTTTCAACATGGCAATTCGGCTGATAATGATTATTCTTGCATTGATTCTTGCAATAAATCTTATTCTGGTTATCGCCGGAGCTGTTCTTAATATAAATATTTACGGAAAATATGGCCGCAAAATATTTAAGTGGTTTGCCGTATTTTTTATTTTTATTATTGCAGTTTATGTTGCGTTATCTTTGTTTGCACTTCATTAACCTGATAAAAAATGAAAGGATACATTTTTATGAATACTACAAAAAATATTGCAACGATTCTAACAATTTTCGGAATAATTATATTTCTTTTATTATGCAATCCTATTGCCATGGTCGGTGTCGGCGAAAGAGGGGTAAAGGTTACTCTCGGTAAAGTTTCTCCTGAAAGTTATACTGAAGGTATTCACCTGATTACTCCGTTCATATCACACATCAAAACAATGGATGTAAAAACACAAAAAGACACAATGCAGACACCTGTTTATACAAAGGACATTCAACAGGCTGTCATATCTTATGTCATCAACTACAACTTGCAGCCTGAGAACGCTCATAAAATGTATAGAGAAGTCGGTACTGATTATCGTGAGAAAATTCTCCTCCCTGTTGTAGAAGGGACTTTGAAAGATGTAATAGGAAAATGGAATGCTCAGGATCTTGTCGCAAACAGAGAAAAAGCGACTCGCGAAATTCTCTCAAAACTCCAAACACATCTCGATAGGAACTATATAAATATTACTGATTTTCAGATGGTGGCAATCGATTATTCGGATGTATTTGAAAGAGCTATTGAAGCTAAGGTTACAGCAGAACAGGATGCACTGAAAGCAAAAAATAAAACTGTTCAAATTGAAGAAGAAGCAAAACAACAAATTATTTCTGCTGAAGCGGAAGCAAAATCTATGGCTATAAGAGCAAATGCACTTTCAAAAAATAAAGCCCTCGTTGAATATGAAGCTGTTCAAAAATGGAACGGTATTCTTCCTCAATATATGATGGGGGAGAGCATTCCGTTTATAAATCTTAATAATAGACGATAATATACAGACAAAATAAAAAATTTAAGGCAATTTATTTCTCTCTATATACTTTATATATATAAAATATATAGAGAGAACTTTTATGTCCAACTATCTATCACTAAATTCTTCTGACTATGAACTTAAGCAAACAGCTTTTTCTTCAAATAGCATACAAGGAAAAGGTGAAAGCTTAAATGAAGATGTATCTGTATTTGAGAATACGGAAACGTTTGGTTCTACAAATGGAGCTTCATCAGTTGAAACTTTGAGAGAAGAATTTGAAAATGCAAAAAAAGAACAGGGATTTTTGGGAAAAGCCTGGGATGGCATAAAGAACTTTTTCGGGCATAAAAATGGTTCTGACGCTATAGAAGAAACTATAGAAAAAGCAGAAAAAGGAGAAATAAGTCTTTCTGAAGCAGAAGAGGCTATAGATAAATACAGAACAAAACAGGATTCAATGGTGAGCCTTGTTTCAAATATTGCATCAGGAATAACAGTTGCCGCAGTAGGTGTGGCAACAGGAGGCCTCGGCTTTTTGGCGGCAGCAGGAGTCGGTGCAGCAGTAAAAGTCGGTATAGAAGGCGGAGAAAAAGCAACCAACGATATAGATGGCGATTACACATTGAAAGACGGGCTCAAAGACGCTGCTTCAGGTGCTGTAAACGGTGTTCTGTCAGTTGTAACATTTGGCGGTGTTACAAATGCTGGAACAATTGTTGCCTCTTCAACAAAAGAAGCCGTAAAACAGGGTGTTATCACAGGGGCAAAAGCCGGAGCAATAGATGGTGCCGTATCGAATTCAGCGGATTATGCAATTGAATGTGCCTTTGAAGAAGACAAAGAATTTAGTGCTGCAGGACTTGCATCATCGGCAGTGTCAGGAGCTGTCGGAGGGGCTGTAATGGGAGGCGCTCTTGGCGGTGTTACTTATGGCGTAAAATTTAGAAAAGACGGCATAGAAGTTCTTCCTGCAGATAAGTCTGCAAAAACATATCAAGAATCAAATACTCTTGAACAAACAGAAGTTCTCGGATTAGAAGATAAAAGCTTTCTTCATAAACACTTGAAAGACGGCTCTTATGCAGATATAGAATATTATCCTAACGGCAAAATAAAGAGAAGTACGATTTCAAAAGACGGAAAAGTTACTGTTGTCAAAAACTATGACGGAAACGGACGTCTTGATACCATAAATGATGCGCAAGGACGTATTCTTGAAACTCATACTCATAAAGCCAACGGAAAAGTTGACAGCATTGATTATGCAAACGGTTCGGCAAGAAAGTTTCATTATAATGATGATGGCTCATTGAAAAGAGAAATATACCTTGATGCTGATACCAATAAAGTGTTGGACAACAGGGCAGAGTCTTTGGCAAAAGAATATTCTGGTAAAGTCAGCGAGGCTCAGAAACAAATAGAAGAAGTGTTCGGTTCAAAAGATTCTGTAGCTTTTGCCGATGATGCTAAAACACATAGAGTCGGCGCCCGTTCAAAAGGTGAAAGTTCAATAAAATCAAAATTGAAATCGAAATTTGAAAAAGGTAAATTAAAAACAACCGATATTGATGATTGCCGTGGGGCAATAGGAGATGCCTACGGTACAAGACTCAGGATGAAAAATCTTAATCCGGAAGAAACACAAGCAATAGTTGAAGATATTATTGAGCATAATGATGTTTTCAAAAAAGCTGGTATTACTTATGCTGATGTCAAAAACTATTTTGAAGGAGGAGCAACTCTCTCTCCTGAAATCTCTACAACTATAGAACAAAATATTTCTGATATACTTGATCCTCTGAAGGAGGCTCAAAACAAAGAAGTTTTTGATGCATTAATTGATGCTATACAAAATAATAAAAAGATAAAAATTACCGAGCTGAATAACTACGGAGATGAGTATTCTTCATATTTCACAAGGGCTCAGATAGATGAAATAGCACGAATATATAAAGAAAAAACAGGCAGTCCTTTGAAGCTTGTCACTCAAGCAACAGAAGAGTCGGGAGAAAAATTCGGATCAAAAGGAACTATCTTTGAGAAGGCAACTGATGATGGCGCAATAAAAGCTTCAGGATATACATCTTCTCAGATGAATGTTGAACATAAATTTGCTGATGGCACAACAGGAAACGGCGAGCTGCAGGTTCGGGGCACTATGGTTCATGAGTTTGCTGAAGTAGAGCACATTCCATATGATATAAGACAGGGTAAAATTACTCCTAATCATAAAGATTATGCTAAATATAAAGACATAATGGGTGCCATAAAGAAGATGGATGACAAAAGTTTTGACGCATATAACGAATATCTTACGGATACTTACAGATGGCTGAGGCTCAACGAACTCGGAATATCTTCTCAAACACCCCGTCTTACTTATCGACTGCAAACTGAGGCAGGCGGAGTTAGCGAATATATTCCTCAGGAAATTGTTGATAAACTGACCTTTGAAGGACTTATAAAATTACATTAAGCTGTTGTATATTTTGTGGCAATTTTTTTCTTGACAATTTTTATATAAAATATAACAATTAATGGTGATTTAAGATGAATATTAACAATAACTTTTCTCTTTATACAAATTTTTGTTCAAACACAACAAGAAGCAAATCAACTCGGGATATGGATGAAGCAGCACTCAACACTCATCAGTTTTTGGATAAATGTTGCAACAGATTGTTGGAACGAGAACGGGAAGTTCCTGAAAACGGAAAGTTCAAACCCTTATCTATTGCTTTTGACATCCCTCAAACCAGCAATGAAGCTTCTTTGAAAATAGATTATGATGCCTCAAACCCAAAAGACGGACGTATTCTCAAACTTGGAGTAAGGCGAAACGGAACAAGCCGTCTTGTGTCAAATCATATTTTATACGGCACGAAAAAGGAAATTATGGACTATCTGAAATCACCTGATATAGACGAGCTTGAAAAATATGTTAAAGAGCTTTCTCAATCTGTTGATGAGCATTATGAGGGTTAATCTTCTTTTTTCAAGTCTTTTACGAGCTTGAGATGTCTTTCATGGTGTTTGTAAAAGTTGCAGTTTGTGACATTCAGAATATCATCCATATAGACATATCCTAGAGCAAGCGCTTGAATAAGAGGGCAGTCGACATGTTTTGTGAAATTTTCGCAGTCGATGCATTGATCATCTTCTTCTATATAAACTTTTCCTTTGTCGCAGTACAATTTATTTTCCTCTGTTTTGAAAATTTTTCAGCTCTTCTTTTATTATATCAATAGAATAAGTTAAATTCGCCCTGTATTTGATTGCATATTTCAAACATGAAATCATCTTCTCTTCGTTTCCGAGTTTTTTGTGTATTTGAGCAAGGTTGAAATACAGGTCGCCGTTTTCTTTGTTGAATGATATTGCATTTTTGATAGTGTTATAAGCATCGTTTAGTTTTCCCTCGGAAATTTCTATCATGGCAAGTGTTTTGGCTGCATCAACATCTTTCGGGTTGAGGATGAGGGTTTGCTCTATGAATTTTTTTGCTTTTGTCTTATCTCCCTTTTTGAAATAAATATATCCGAGGTTATAATACGCCCAGCTGTAATCAGGACATACTTCTATAACTTTATTATAATGTTCTGTTGCTTTATCAATCAAACCTCTTTTTTGATATTCATAAGCAAGATAAAAATGTGCATACGGGTCTTTGGGGTTTAAGTCGATTGTCTTTAGCAGGTTTTTCTCTGCTTCTTCTGCTTCGTTCTTTTTTATGTATTGCAGTGCCAGATTGAAATAGGCATTTGAATCATTCGGATCAAGACTGAGTGTCTTTTGATAATATTCCATAGCCTTATCCGTCATATCAGAAATGTCGTAGCAGTATGCAAGATTATACATATAGTCAGGATTTTTGGGATTCAGCTCAACGGCCTTTTCATAACTTGCTATAGCCTCATTGAGCTGTCTGAATTTTTCGTATATTATGCCAAGGCGGAAATAAATTTCGTCATCTTTTTCATAGATGGAAGAAAGATATTTCAACTGTTCCAATGCTTCTTTTTCATACCCTCCGTCATGAAGAAGAAATGCCATTTTTCTTCTCAGGTCATGGTCTTTCGGGTTCTTTTTCAGCTCTTCTATAACTTTTTCCAACTCTGCATTCATAAGCTTTATTATACCAAATCGGCAATTTTTGAAAAATAGAGTAAATAAATTACTTAACCGTTGACTTTTTGCTTATGGTATAATTTCACTAAGATAATGTAACTCTGATAGGGGCAGTATTAATGGAAAATTTGATGGAAGATTTAAGATTGAAATATGAAGTGGTAATCGGGCTTGAAGTTCATGCTCAGCTGAAGACAAAATCAAAAATATTTTGTGCTGACGGAACTGAATTCGGACTTGAGCAAAATGAACAGACTTCACCTGTATCACTCGGATTGCCGGGGGTTTTGCCTGTTTTGAACAAAGAAGTTCTAAACATGGCTATTTTGACAGGTCTTGCTCTGAATTGTTCGATTGCTCCTTATACAAAATTTGATAGAAAACAGTATTTCTATGCTGATTTGCCAAAAGGTTATCAAATTTCTCAATTTGATAAACCGATAGCTACAAACGGTTTTATTGAGATTAAGGGCAAAAAAATCAGAATTAACCGTGTCCATATGGAAGAAGACGCAGGTAAACTGGTTCATGCAGGCGCCGATGGTATCGCAGGCTCGGCATATAGTCTTGTTGACCTCAACAGAGCAGGCGTTCCTCTTCTTGAAATCGTCAGCGAAGCAGATATGCGCTCAGCCGAAGAAGCAAGAGCTTATATGGAAGAGTTGAGAAATATTGTCAGATATTTGGGTGTTTGCGACGGTAACCTTGAAGAAGGTTCATTACGTTGTGATGCAAATATCTCTATCAGACCTGTCGGGCAGAAAGAGTTCGGAACAAAAGCCGAAATCAAAAATATGAACAGCTTTAAAGCTCTGCAGCGTGCTATAGAATTTGAAGTTGACAGACAAATAGATGTTGTTGAATCAGGCGGGCAGGTGGTTCAGGAAACCAGACTCTGGAACGAAGCAGAGGGTGTTACAAAATCTATGAGAAGCAAAGAAGAAGCTCATGATTACAGATACTTCCCCGAGCCTGATGTAATGCCTGTTACTGTTACAAAAGAGATGATTGAAGAAGTGGCAAAGAAAATGCCCGAACTTCCTCAGCAAAAAAGAAAAAGATATGAAGAACAACTCGGTCTGTCTGAATACGATGCTACGGTAATTGTAGAACAGATGGATACTGCAAGATTCTTTGATAAAGTTGTTGAAAAGGGAGTCAACGTCAAAATAGCCGTAAATTATCTGATGGGCGATGTAACAGCTTATTTGAAAGAAACAAAATTGGCTCTTGATGAAACAAAGCTTACTCCTGATAACCTTGCTGAGCTTGTTTCTATGATTGATAAGGGAACTATCTCCAATAACATCGGTAAGAAAGTTCTTGAAACTCTCCTCAAAGAAGGCGGTTCTGCTCAGGCTGTTGTTGAGGCTAAAGGATTGAGCGTTATATCTGATGAAGATTCTATCAAGGCTGTTGCAAAGAAGATTGTTGAGGCAAATCCTGATCAGGTTGCTGCTTACAAAGGAGGAAGAGATAAACTCTTTGGTTTCTTCGTCGGTCAGGTCATGAAAGAAACTAAAGGAAGAGCCAATCCTCAGGTTGTGAATAAATTGCTGCATGACCTTCTTGATAACTAGAAATATGAAAATACACAAAAAGAGCCTGTCTGAGCAGGCTCTTTTCTTTTTGGAAATTTTAGAGGTGAGGGAATAAGATGAAGGAGCCGTCCTGATTTCTCCATCTTATCCACCCTATGACATAAGAATCATCTCCAAAATCGCTCATACTTGCTAATGCCCAGCTTCCACGTATAAGTTTCAGAAATACGGGTCTTGCATAGTCAAATGAGGCTATTTTTTTTGATGATTCATCAGGCTTTTGATACAGTGCCATATTTTCAGGTTTTGCATTTCTGAAAAAGTATAATCCGTTTTCTTTTCCGTATTGGAACAAAAAATCTTTCCATATATAGTAATTTGTCCCGGCTTTTACCCAGCCTGTTTTGTTATCATAACAGAGCTTTACCCAATCTTGAGCCTCATCGATTACTGTTATAAAGTAAAGATTTTTTTCTGTTGAGAATGTTGTGAATACACTATGAAATGATGTTTCTCCGGTAGTTGAGTGAACTTTTTCTTTTGTTTTGTCTATTTCAATCACATCAACAATCTGTGAAGTATCTGATGGTTCATCATAGACGGTTACTTTTTCTGTTACGGCAAACACACCGGTGCTGTATCTGTTTATTTTTTCCGAATATTTGGGTTCATAGCTTGCGCCTAAGGCATAAACCGATGTTAAGAACATTATTGCAAGTGATAAGAATAATTTTTTCATTTTTCCAATCCCCATATGTTTATGTGAGAGCAAAAACTGCATACCGCATGAGCATTCATAAATTCTAAAGATGGTGTGAACGTATAATCTCCTACGGTTATGGTCAGATTGCCGTCTTTGTCAAATTTTTTTGTAAAAGTTCTTTCTCCCTTGTAATCAGGTGAAAACATAAGTTCGAATTTGTCTTTTGATTTGCAATGTTTGCAGATAAACATTATTTTTTTCTTATCTAAGCTTATTGATTATTTATATATTTTACAACATTTTTTTTATATCTCAAACGTAGGAAAATCGAAAAATAATATTTGATTTTATAAAATATTACAATTTGTTTTGAAAATATTAAAAATAAAATTGTTTTTTAAAAAATAATTTACAAAAATAATATTAAATTAATCTATGTTTGCTCTGAATATCGTTCTATAAAATATAATATTTTGCATTTTTGTTGAAAATATTTTAAATTTTGGTTTTTATTAAATAATTTTTGAAAAAAAGAAATTAATTTTCTTCTTGACGAATAATAAGCATAAGTATTAAAATTATGAGGTGTTATTAAAGAAAAGGGATTAAAAACATGACGCAGTTGGATTATATTCCTGAACATGGTAAGGAATTATCAAAAGAAGAGATTAAAAAACTTGTAAAAGATTTGGATGTGCAGTTTATAAGGCTGCAGTTTGTCGACCTGAACGGTCAGGTAAAAAATATTGCTTTGCCTGCAAGCCAGATTGATAAAATTTTGAACAATGAGATAATGCTTGATGGCTCTTCAATAAAAGGCTTTAGGAGCATAGAAACATCAGATATGTTTTTTGTTCCGGATAGAAGAACTTTCTCTTTGCTGCCATGGAGGCACAAAGATGAAAGACAGGTTGCCCGTTTGATTTGTGATATTTACAATCCTGATGGAACACCGTTTGAAGGGTGTCCTCGTGCTAACTTAAAAAGAGTGCTTAAAGAAGCCGCTGATATGGGGTATACAATGAATGTAGGTCCCGAGGCTGAATTTTTCCTTTTCAAAAAAGACGAAGACGGCAATGCAACAACAGAAGTTCATGATAAAGCCGGTTATTATGATGTCGGTCCTGATGACTCAGGAGAGAACGTAAGAGGAGAAATGGTTCAGGTTCTCCAGCAGATGGGGTTTGAAATTGAGGCCAGCCATCATGAGGTAGCTGACGGTCAGCATGAGATTGACTTCAAATATTCTGATGCGCTTACAACGGCAGATAATGTTGCAACGTTCAAGGTGGCTGTTAAAGCTGTTGCTGCTTTATACGGTCTTCATGCTTCATTTATGCCGAAGCCTATCTTCGGAATAAACGGTTCCGGCATGCATTGTAATCTGTCATTGTTCAAAAACGGCAAGAATGCATTCCTTGATGAATCAATGCCATACCAGCTGAGTCAGGAGGCACTATGGGCAATCGGCGGTGTTTTGAAGCATGTCAAGAAAATTACGGCAATACTCAATCCGACAGTCAACAGTTACAAGCGCTTGGTTCCAGGATATGAAGCGCCTGTTTATCTTGCTTGGTCTTTAGCAAACAGAAGTGCTCTTATCAGAGTTCCTGCAAAGCGCGGGAATGCTACAAGAATTGAGTTACGTTCTCCTGATCCTTCCTGCAATCCTTATCTTGCTTTTGCCGTGTTGCTTGAAGCTATGCTTGACGGTATCAGAAATAAAATAGAACCGCCATCACCTGTTGAAAGCAATATATATCATCTCTCAGAAAGAGAAAGAAAACGCCATAAGATAGATTCTCTTCCCGGCAGCTTGGCAGAGGCAATTTATTTGCTGGAAAGATCTCATGTCGCTAAAGATGCGCTTGGTGAACATATTTTCAGTGAATTTGTTTCAGCAAAAGAGCAGGAGTGGGACTCTTTCAGAACAACAGTTACTCCTTGGGAGCTGAACAGATATCTCGACAGATACTAATTCTCTTTGATAAAGAAAAAGCCGAACATCAGGTTCGGCTTTTTTATTTTGTTGTTAGGTTTTTATTTAAATTTCTTCTATTTGATTGCCATATTTATCAAAAGTTGTTGTTTCGATGATTTCGCCTTCTGCGTTTTTTCTTACGGTTGTTCGTGTTCCATCAGCGTTATATGTTGATTCAAGAACTTCAACGGTTCTTCCGAAGGCATCTCGATGGGTTGTTTTTTCAATTTGTCCATCACTGTTATAGGAGAAATAGAGGGTACGTTGTAATTCTCCTTCAGAATTTCTGTAGACGGATTTTTCAAGTTTTCCTGCTTGATTATATGAATAATTTATCGTCTGAACTACCTCTCCGTTTTGAGTGATTTGTCTTCCGGTACGTTTTCCCTGAGCATTAAATATGGTCATAATAGTTTGACCGTTTCTTTCTTCCAATTTTGATGCCGAAAGAATATTTCCTGATGCATCTCTGGTTATACTTGTTTTCGAACCGTCAGGGTTTTGTTTTGATTCCAAGATGTCTGTGATATTTCCGTAGGCATCTGTTGATATAGTTTTGTTGACACCTGTGAGCGGGTCTGATTCAAAAGACATTTTTCCTGAATATTTACCGTCTTCGTCATAGATTAGTCTTTCTTTCAGCGTTCCATAATCATCATAGACATCTTTGACGACTCTATCAAGCTCGCCGTTCTGGTCATAAGACCGGGTTTCCGTTCTCGTTCCATCACTGTCATAAAGAGTCTGCACAATATTATTTTGATTGTTGACCGTGAAGATTGTACCGCTTGTTTGTACATAAGACGGTTGATTTTGAGCAGAAATAACCTGTTGTAAAAGCGTGTTAATATCAGCAGATTTATTTACTCCGCTTTTTTCTTGGTTGATTAAGTTTGATATAAAATTTTGAATATCAAAAGGCATTTTTGCTCCTTAGCCGACAGTATCAGATATTTTTATTGACTGTATTTTGTAATTGTTTTTCGTGCAGACTGTTTTGAGATTGATTAGAGTAAATCTTTTATTGACTCAAATCTCTGTTCGCAAAGTCTTTCAAGGAAAGATTTCGGTTGTCTTTCGTTTTTTTCTACCTGCTTGAGTGTTTCTTCTTTGATTTCTCCTGAAATAGAAATCAATTCGGGATTGTTGCTGATATTTTCCATAATAAAAACCTCGTATTAATAAAACTAACCTTACTTACATGATTAGTATCGGGAGTTTTTATTTAAACTTTAGGTTTTTAGTATGTTTTGTTACATTTCTAAATAATTGTATTAACTTGTATGCAAAAAACGCACATGCTAAAATTTTAGAGAAAATATGGTGGTTTGAGATATGGATTCCTTAAAACACGGCGACAAAAAAATTATTTTATCTGGGATGAGTCTTGAAGAACTTGAAGATTTGATGACTCGTATGGGAGAGTCAAAGTTTCGGGCAAGACAGCTTCACAATTGGATTTATTCCAAGTCTGTTTCCTCTGTTGATGAGATGACAAATCTTTCAAAAAAATTTAGAGAGGCACTCAGTGAAATTGCAGTGATTACCGATGTAAAAATTTCTCAGAGGCTAATCAGTTCTGACGGCACGGTGAAATATCTTGTTGAATACCCTGATGGAAACTGTGTTGAAACAGTGTTGATGCGTTTTGATAACAGAGCAAACCTGACAGCCTGTATCAGCTCTCAGGTAGGATGCGCTGTAGGGTGCAAATTTTGTGCAACTGGCAAACGCGGATTTATCAGAAATTTGACGGTAAAGGAAATAATAGAGCAAATACTCACCATCCAGCGTGATACTGGATTGAAGATAACAAATGTTGTTTATATGGGGCAGGGAGAGCCATTGTTGAACTTTGAGAACGTTGTTTCTTCAATAGATTTTTTGAACAAAGAATTTGAGATAGGTATAAGGCGAATCACTGTTTCTACAAGCGGTATTATTCCTAAAATTTATGAACTTGCAAAGCTGAACAGACAGCTGACGCTTGCTCTGTCATTGCATGCCCCTGAGCATGAGCTGAGGAAAAAACTTATGCCAATTGAGTCAATGTATCATCTTGATGAACTGATAAAGTCCTTGAGATACCTGACAGAACAGACAGGACGCAGGGTGACAATTGAATATACCGTAATAGACCACGTTAATGACTCCATAGAACATGCGAAAGAAGTTAATAAGCTTCTTAAAGGGTTGAATTGCAATATAAACCTTATTCCTTACAATCCTGTTGAGAATGATGAATTTAGAAAGCCTGATATAAACAGAATAAATAAGTTTAAATATATTCTTGAGCAGTCAGGGAAAAAAGTTACGGTGAGATTAGAAAGAGGCGCTGATATTATGGCTGCCTGCGGTCAGCTTAGCGGACAAAAAAGAACATAGAAATTAAATCCATAGGAGTTTTCAGAGTGGAAAAGAGTATATTAGAGAAAAATCTTGAACAGATAGCCCGCTATGATGCTGCGCTTGCAAAGTCTATTGCTTCAATCAAAGAATATACTCACAATTTGGAATTGAGGGAAACAACATGCGGTGATTTGAATCTGGTTGTTGACGGTCATCCTCTTCATGATGAAGTTGATGCTGTTTATGAAGCAGAGCAGATAGTCGCAAAAACAAAATACAGAGATGAAAAGGATACAATACATATTATTTTCGGGCTCGGGATGGGACATCTTCTTCAGGCTTTTTGTAAAAATTCGAAAGGTAAAATAATCCTATATGAGCCTGATATAGAGATTTTGAGGGCGGCACTTGAGTTTGTTGACTTGTCTTCTGAGCTTTCAAAATCTACGGTTATGCTCATCGATAAAGAAGAAAAATTTGAGATAGCAATGGGGCGGCTGTTTTTCCTCAAGGGGGAGATGACGCTTAGTTTTTTGACTTCTTATGTTCAGTTATATCCATCTGTTGTTTCAGAGTTGAAAAAAAAGCTTGTTATGTTGGGGAGTATTTATACAAATGCGTATAAAGAACTGCAAAGACAGTCTGCAAACTGGACTGTATCGGTTTTGAATAATTTGTTTAGAATTTATAAAAATGAGGAACTTGAAGCACTCCTCGGCAAATTCAAAGATAAGCCTGCTGTAATTGTATCAGCAGGTCCGTCGTTGACGGAGAATGTTGAGTATATAAAACAATACAGGGATAATGTTGTTGTGTTTTGTGTCGGTACAGCCCTGAAAACACTTTTGAAAAACGGAGTAAGACCTGATTTTGTGGCGATGATAGAGTCACGTTATTGTTTGACTCAAATATTGGATGTTGATTTATCGGGGATAAATTTTATATTTTATCCGTCTATATTTAAAGGTGTTTATGAATGTGATTTGGATCGTGTATTCAACTACTATCCTGATAATATGATTACTACGGAATGGCTTGAGAATCTGAGCGGTATAAAAGCGGATAAATACAAAAGCAGGGGAACAGTGTCAATATGCGCTCTTGAGAGTGCATATTTGCTCGGATGCAATCCGATTATTCTCACAGGTCAGGATTTGGCATATAGAAACGGTCAGTGTTATGCTTCAAACAGTGCGTATAATATTAAATACAGAGAAGTTTCTACAGGAAAATTCGAGCTGTTTGTTGATGATTATGATAAATATTTTGGTGCTGCAAAACTCAAAGATAAAGATGAGAGCATGAAAAAAATACAAGAAACACTTGAAGAAAATTCAAAAAATCTTTGCTTTGTCGTAGGACAAAATGGAGATAAACTTCTGACATCGCCTGCGTATGCAATGTTTGTAGAACATTTTGAGAATATAGCTCTTGAGATTGCTCCATATGCAAAGCTGTTTAATACCAAAAGCGGAGGCGCACAGATAAACGGATTTGAGAATATTAAAATGCAAGATTTTCTCGAAAAATACGCAGCTGAAAAAATTGATGTTGAGAAAATAATAGACTCATCGTTGAGAGACTATGTCTCTCCAAAAGAGTTTGCAAAGTTCAAAACAACGGCAAATACACTGCTTGTATCTTTTGAAAAATGCCTGAATTTGTTTGATAAAGGAGAGGGAGAATTTAAGAAACTGAAAAATTCTTATCAGAGAGCAAAAATTTTGACAGGCGAGATAAGAGATAGAATAGGAAAAATTTCTGACATCTACAGTGACATAATCAGAGAATATGTTGCAAAAGACAGGATATTTTTCTCTCTGTTGATTAGAGAATATTATATGATGAACGAGTTTCTCAAGGAGCCAAATGATTATACGGATAAAGAAAAGATGGATGAACTGCTTGACATTTTGCAGGACTTTTTCTCATCAGGCAGACAATGGCTCGGGTTGGGGATTGATTTTTTGAAAAAACAAAAGGAGTTATTTGATGAAAGCTCTTCTTCAGCGTGTAAATAGTGCATCTGTTAGTATAGACGGGCAAATTTATTCGGAAATAAAAAAAGGAATATTGATATTTCTCGGAGTTGAGAAAAATGATAACGGCTCAGAGATAGAATTTTTGGCGAATAAGGTATTAAATCTTCGAATTTTTGAGGATGAACAGGATAAGATGAATTTCTCTCTGAAAGATATAGGAGGAGAGATACTTGTTGTTTCTCAGTTTACTCTTGCAGCAAACTGCAGAAAAGGGAATCGTCCGAGTTTTGATAATGCAAAGAATCCGCTTGAAGCAAAGTTGCTTTATGAAAAATTTGTTGAGGAGTTGAGAAAATCAGGTTTGAAAATAGAAACAGGTTGTTTTCAGGCAATGATGGAAATAAGCCTTGTCAATGATGGTCCTGTTACATTTATGCTCTCAAAAGACAGCAGTGAGAAATAGTTTTTTCAATCGGGCATGGCGGTTGTGCAAAATTGAATTGATACAACTGATGAAAAGTTAATTGTCTTAATAAATACCTGAACAGGCAGTAAAAACTACATTATTTGGTTGAAAAATAAATGTTAAAAATTATGAATTTTTTACATTTTATGATAGTATTAAAATATTGAAAAAATATTTCAGCTTGTTATTAAATTAGAAAGAGAAATGCAAAGAAAGAAAATTATTTGCAAGGGGCTTAAAGAGGATGTATGTAAATAAATGTACCAAATGCGGCAAAGAATTTGAAACAAAAAACCCAAAAAGAGTAATCTGTCCGGATTGTCTTTATCCGGATAGAAAACCGTTGTTAAACGATGTTATGCCTCAAGAAGGAGATGTTCCTTCTCAATCTCAACAACCGATGGATGATATGCCATCTGGTGATATGGGAGAAAGACCTCCTTATCAGGAAAGACAAAACAGAGGTTACAACAATTATCAGGATAGACGTCCGAATAACTATGGCGGATATCAGGATCGCAGACCGAATAATTACGGCGGCGGTTATCAGGACAGACGTCCGAATAACAACTATGGCGGCGGGTTCAGAAGACCCGAAGGCGGATATCAGGATCGCAGACCGAATAATTACGGCGGCGGTTATCAGGACAGACGTCCAAATAATAACTATGGCGGCGGATTCAGAAGACCCGAAGGCGGATATCAAAATCGCAGACCGAATAATTACGGTGGCGGCGGATTTAGAAGACCATATGGAAACAGACCTGCTCCGAAGCAGAAGAAAAGCTTGCTGATAAGCAAAGAACAGGTAGCTCAAATAGAAGTTTTATACAAGAGAATGCTTCCTCTTCCAAACTATGATGCACATGAAGTTATCGGTGCAGAAATAGGACTTGAGCCGCAAAAAACTTTCTTCGGGATTAATCTGGTAAGACAAAAACTGAATCTTCCAAAACTTCCTTATCCGAAGAGAAAACTTGCAGTTTCTCCCGAGCAGCTTATGGCAATACAAAATCTTTACAAACCGTTGTTGCCGCTGCCTCCGATAGGTTGTCACAAGATTATTGCAGCTCAATTGAAGATGGATGAATGGCGTGTTCACGTTGGTATAGGGCTTGTTAGAAAGCAGTTGAATCTTCCAAGGTGGAACCCTGACAGAGAAGATGCGCCAGAGGAATTCAAAAATCAGGCTCAAGCGGCATCAGAAGAAGCCAAAGTTGATTTGCAAAAAGAAACTCCGGCAGAAGAAATTAAAACGGAAGAAACCCCTGAAACAGCGGTTTCAGAGGAAAAACCAAAGAAAACAAGAGCAAAAAAAGAGAAAAAACAAGCTGAATAAATTTTAAAAACCGTCAAAGAAATGAAATGACGGTTTTTTATTTTGTTGTATAATCAAATATGAAGGTAAGAGATTATTCAGGAGAAAAAATTATAATGGGTAAATATTCTATAGGAATTGATCTTGGCGGCACTAAGATTATTGCCGGAGTAGTAAATAAAGAAACCGGAGAAGTAGTAGGGCATGCCAAAAAACATACCAAAAAAGAAAAAGGCTCTGATATTGTTATTCAAAGAGTCTTTGAAACTGTTGAGAAAGCTATCTGTATAGCAGGTATTCCAATCAATCAGATTGATTCAATCGGTATAGGAGCAGCAGGTCAGGTTGATCGTGAAAATGGTGTTTTGATTGCTTCACCTAACTTGAATTGTTTTGATTTGGAGTTGAAGAGAATCTTGGAAGAACACTTTAACATGCCGGTGAAAGTAGGTAATGACGTGGAAGTTGCTACACTAGGAGAAATGAGATTCGGAAACGGTGTAGGTTACAACAACTTCTTGTGCGTATTTGTCGGCACAGGTATTGGTTCAGGCATTGTTATCAATGGTCAGCTTATGCGTGGTGCAAACGGTACCGCCGGTGAAATAGGTCATATGACTGTAGATGGCGGTGGTCGTCCTTGTGAATGCGGGGCTTACGGATGTTTGGAAGCTTATGCATCAAGAACGGCAATTGAAAAGAGAATTAAAGCAGAGTTAAGAAGAGGAGAAAGTTCTCTTATCACAAGCATTCTTAAAGAAGATGACTATGCAAACGGAACTATTCGTTCAAGCCATATGAAAAAAGCTCTTGAACAGGGCGATGAACTTGTTCTTGCATGTATTAATGAAGCTTCAGATTATCTCAGCAGCGGATTGTCAAGTGTAATCAATTTCTTGAACCCTGAGGCAATTGTTTTGGGCGGCGGACTTGTTGATTCAATTGACTATTTCTACGATATAATCGTTAAGAAAACAAAGAAAAAAGCTCTGCCAACAGCAGTCAGCTCTCTGAAGATTACAAAAGCAAAACTCGGAGATTTCTCAGGAGTTGTTGGAGCTGCTTTGTTATAATATATTTGAAATTTTATGCTGATAACCTGCCTGTTCGGGCAGGTTATTTTTTTGTTTTTTCTTCTTACTATTTGATTGTTCATATATAAGGAGAAAAAGATGACAAACAGAATAAAAGAAATTTTTGAAATATCAAAATCTATGCCTGATTATAGCGAGATAATTCTCTGGACACATACTTTTAAAGCACAGGGGAAATTATACACGGAGAAGAAAATCGACGGTCTTCTGACTCTCACAAATGTTTTTGTATCAGAATACTTCAGCGATTATGACCTTGATGATGGAACCTGCGGATGTACAACACAGAGTGTAGAAACTGCGGATGGTATGGCAGAAGCGGTATCATGTGAATGCCAGCCAAACGGAAAACTATTTGAGTGGCTGAATATATTTGAAGATCAGATTATAGCTTTTTCTTTTGTGAAATAAACAAATTTTTCTCTGTTATCATTTTGTACCGGGCGAAATTACGTCCGGTTTTTTTCTAATGCAAACGGGTGATTAATGTTTTTAGAACTGAATTTTTTGAAATTTTGTACGATGTAATAAATATATCAAATATACTCTCAAAAAATAAAAATAAAGAAAGGGGCTAACCTTACATGCCTTTTAAGAAGTTTCAGGTAACTAGGGATACTTGCAGCATTATTCCTGATGTTTCAAAGATGTTGGATTTAAAAAACAATTCGGAAGAAATTATTAAATTTATTACTCAGAACAACTGCAAAAAATTAATTTTAAATTTGCGCGGTTTTAATCTTGTTGACTCAATCAGCATGGCTATGCTTGTTTCTTCGGCACATTATTCAAAGTATTATGATGACGGTGTTTTTCGCATTGTCGTTGATGATGAAGAAACAATGAACCATATGAAAGATAAGGGTTATTTGAACAACGCAGATGTGGTATTTGAAGATTTGAGTTCTGATTTATATTGTCTTGCTTAGTTATTTCAGGTTGTAATAAGAGTTTTTGAAGTTTATATCTGTTTTGTATGCTGAATTTTGGGCAAGAGCGTTGATGAATCTTGTTAGCAGGACGGTAACAAGTTTTGCATCAAGAGCCGTGAAGTCTATGACAAATTCGTTGACCCCTGCTTCTTCAAGCAGCGGTACAAATCTGAATACATCAAGTATTTGTGTATCAAAAAGGTGCATTCTGCAAAATCCGTCTACACACAGAGGAAACGGCTTTTGCAGGTCAGGGTCAAAGACAGCATAATTCCCATGGTGGCATGGAGCAGGGCATGAGAGTCTTGAGAGAATAGCGGGATTGCTATTGAGCGGGCAAAGTCCCGATGCAGGTATTCTGATACTGCCTCCTACCGTGAGTTTTCGGGTGGGGATGATTTCTTTTATGTGGTCAGCGCAGGATTTTATTGCTGAGAATTTTTTGAATGCACTCAGGTCAACTGCCTCTATCGGATGTTTTCTTGCAAGACATTTTATTGATAAACTTGAGAGCAGGCTTATGCCGTTGCCTATTTCTATAGGTATATTTTCATAGTCAGGGTCGTTGATGACCGTCCACCAGAACCCTATGTTGTTTGCAACAAGTGCTGATGGTATAGGATCCTGCAGGCACAGCATTTTGACATATTCATACACACGTTCAAAATCTCGTTCAATAAGGACTCTCGGTGTGCTTATCTGCAATTTTATGCCATATTCGAGGCAGAAGAGTTTTATTTTTTCCAGTATTTCATTGAAGCTGTTTTTTGAAAGGTCGGCTGTACTGACAATTTCTCCGTATTCTATTGAGTAGACAGGGTTGAAATTGTATTTTGATATGAAGGTTTTGAGGCTCTTAATTTGTTCGAGTCCTGTAAGTCTGAGGTTCAGCCGTGGCAATTTGATTTTAGATATGTCTATATCTTTTGATATTTTGACTAAAGAGTAAGAACGGTCGTATTTTTTTATGTTACCGCTGAAAGAAAATTCATTGCCTTTCTCGTTAATAAATCTTCCGGTAAAATGATTTGTTTCATATGCGGTAACTTTTGGCTGTTTGAAGGGGAGTTTTTGGTTTCTGTGAAACTTTGGTTTATCGATGATATTTCTTACGAGCTCGATGCCTTCTTTGAGCTCTTCTTTGGTGTCGAAGTCAGCTTTTATGATAATCAAATTGACTGCTTTTGTTTTTTTTATGTCACCTATACACCATGGGATGTTATCGCTGTTTATTGCAAATTTTTGATGGGTGTATTTTTTTAGAGTTGAGATATTTTTTGTATAAATTTCTTCTGTAATATTTATACCTTCAACGAGTTTAAACGATTTGATGAAGTCCATAGCTGCGAGATTGTGGATATTAAGAGCCGAGTCTATAATGATTTTAAACGGCAGAGCCGGGTATTCCGTCAGCATTTCTAGCAGCGCAAAGCTGTTGACAAGTATGCCGTCGATGGGTGAGAGGCTAAGATAGGTTATGATTTTTCTGATATTGTTGACTTCCCATTCATCGATTGTATGTTTGAAATTGATATAAAATTTCACTCCGAATTTTTTTGCGTGGTATTTGAATTCTTTGATACACTCAAATCCGTTGTGGATAAAATAATCATGGTCGACATAGAAACCATGGCATTCCGTATCTTTTGCAACGGAGATGTCATAGGGTTCTTTTATGGGTGCTAAGATTTCGATTGTATTTTTCATATCCCCTTCAACCTTAATCTAATTTTAGCTTTTTCTGGGAAAATGAACAACCTTGTATATAATTTTTCAGAAAGCTTTTTCGATGCCATTTTGTAATGCCATGCTCTTTGATTGCCTTGAGGTGGGCTTTGGTAAGATAACCCTTATTTTGTTCCCAGCCGTATTGAGGATATTCCTTTGCAAGAGCAATCATAAACGTATCTCTTGCCACTTTAGCAAGTATGCTGGCTGCTGCTATAGATGCAGATCTTGAGTCGCCTTTCACAATAGTTTGCTGTTCGATGTTTGTGTTTCTGATTTTTATTTTACCGTCGACAAGAATTTTCGGGTTTTGGGGATTTTTTATTTGAGATAGCACATCTTCGCAGGATTTTTTCATGGCGTTCAGTGAGGCTTGAAGTATGTTTATTTTATCAATTTCTTCTGCGCTTATTGAGTTGATTGAGTATATTGAATTTGATTTTATTATGTCGAAGAGTTTTTCTCTTTTATTCGGGGTGAGCTTTTTTGAGTCGTTGAGTTCTTCAAGTGAGGCTTCGAGTTCTTTATTATAATTCGGGAAATACACGGCAGCTGCATAAACAGGACCGGCGCCGGGACCTCTGCCTGCTTCGTCCGTGCCAATGATTAGATTTGTTTTTGAAAGCTCTCTATCAAAAGAGAGAAGGTCTTTAATTTTTGAGGTTTTCGGTGTCATCCAGTGTGAGTTTCCCAATTCTTCCATGCCTGAAATCAGAGAGGATTAAAGAAGCGGTTCTTTTTATATCGGGTTTTCCTCCTGAAATAATCCAGTTTCTTGCGAGGGCAATATTTTCGAGGGTTGGAATACCCTGTTGTTTGTAGTAAGTGTTTAGTGCATCAGGGTAAATTTTGCTTATACAATCAAGGAGTTCCTGAGCGACTTCTGCCTCATCATAGGCATTTTCTCCTACAGAGTTCACAAAAGCGAGTTTTGTTGCGATTTGCTGATTATCCATCTTCATCGGGATAATCCCGGGTGTGTCAAGAAGTTCCAGTTTCGGGTTTATTCTTACCCATTGAGAAGAGCGTGTTACCCCTGCTTTTGCGCCTGTTTTTGTTTTTGATTTTTTTATCAGTTTGTTTATTATGCTTGATTTGCCGACATTTGGCATGCCGATGACCATTGCTCTTACGGGTCTTGGAAGGAGTCCTTTTTCGACAAGTTTTTGTATCTTTGCATTTCCAAGTTCAACTCCCATGCTGATAACTGATGAGAGGTCTTTGTTTGTTTGGGTACTTGTTGCTACTGTTGGCAGGTTATATTTTTTTTGATAAAATTCTTTGAATTTAATTGTTTTGATTGGGTCTGCTACGTCAGATTTGTTCATAATCAAAAGCCGCGGCTTGTCAGCCACGAGCTTTTGAATTTCTAAATATTTACTGCTTAGAGGTATTCTTGCGTCCACTACTTCAAAGATGACATCAACTAGGTTGAGTTGTTCTTTGAGTTTTCTTTCGGCTTTTGCAATATGCCCCGGATACCAGTGTATGTGAGCCATTATTTGTTGCCGATTTTTTCCTTAATACGTGTAGCTTTGCCGGCTCTATCTCTGAGATAGTAGAGTTTTGCTCTTCTGACATCACCGCGTCTGAGAACTTTGATTGATTCAATACGTGGTGAGTGAACAGAAAAGACTCTTTCAAGCCCTACACCCTGAAATACTCTTCTGACTGTAATAGTGTCATTGATATTTTTTCCGGCTCCGCGTTTTTTGATGATAACGCCTTCAAAAGCCTGAGTTCTTTCTTTGTTGCCTTCTTTAATTCTTACGAATACTTTTACTGTATCTCCGGGATTTAGCTGAGGCAGGTCGCTTTTCAGATATTCTTTTTCCAATTCGCTAATAATTTGGTTCATTTTTCTTATCCTTTTAATTTTTTGATTATATTCTTTCAGATGTACAGTTTATGGTAAAAGAAAAACATTCTAAATTCAAGTAAAAAATCCATATGTTACGAAAAATTAGGATTTTTAAGCCGTTTTTTCATCGAGATTGTCTTCAAAATAGACTTTCAGCTGTTGAGAGGCAAAATGATTCGGTTTGTTTTCCATAAACTGTTTATAATATTTTTTTGCTTCGACTTTTTCGCCGTTTTTGTCGTAGGCAAAAGCAAGATTTAAGTCAATGTCTTCAGGCGGATTTTTTGAGTCTTTTATTTTGAGAAATTCGCTGATTGCTTTTTTATACTCTTTGTTGCTGAAATATGCAAAAGCTAAAAGAGTTCTCAACTCACAATTTTCGTTGTCTTTTGCAAGAAGCTTTTCACAATTTTCTATGGTTCCATCTATATGACCTCTTCTTGAGTGGCAGAAGACAAGCTCTTTGAGGGCAACTTCGTTTTCCGCATCAAGTTTGATTACATCATCAAATGCTTCTATTGCAAAGTCAAGATATTCATTTTTCCCTTCTTCGTTTCTCATCTCATGGTATATAATCCCTTTGCTCAGATGATAGTCTTTGTTTGCAGGGTCAAGGGCGATTACTTTTGAGATGAAGTTTATAGCTTTATCAAATTTTTTGTTTTGTTTATAAGCAAGGGAAAGATTATACATGGCTGACTGGTCTTTTTCATTCAGACTGAGTGCTTTTTTGTAGTTTTCAATTGCTTTTGCGAACTCATTTTCTTGATGAAAAACAAGGCCGAGATTGTAGAAAAGGTCACTGTCTGTTTGATTTATTTGCATTGCTTTTTTGAAAACATCTTTTGCTTTGTCAAATTTTTTCAGATACAAACATGTAAGCCCGAGGTTGTAGAGAGCTTGATAGTGGTCTTCTTTGACAGCCAGTACTTTATCGAAAGCTTCTTCTGCTTCATTGTAATTTTTTTTATTAAAAAGTTCTACGCCCTGTTCATAGTCGGCTTCATAAGACATATTCTTGAGATATTTAAACAGGAAATAACCTGCTAAGAATAAGATGCACAGTATGATTATTATCAGGGCTATATAGATGATCATGAGATGAAAATGCCTTTGTAACTTTATATATACAATATTATTAAATTATTTTTGAAAAGTCTACAATTTATTTATTTTTAGTGCTATTAATTGAGTAGGAAGTATGGGTTGAAGCATGTCAAAGAAAGAATTTATAGAATTATACGAAGAATCGCTTGAAGAGTTAATCAAAATTTCTTCTGTTTTAACAGGAACAAATTTTGGTAATAAGGTTGAATTTTGTTCTTTAATCAGCGCAAGAACAGGAAAGTGTTCTCAAAATTGTAAATATTGCGCACAGAGTTCTCACTACAGAACTGATATTGAAACACACCCTCTTGTGAGTAAGGAAGAGGTGCGAAAAACGGCAGAAGATGCGAGAAAAAACGGTGCGTCGAGATTTGCGATAGTTACATCAGGGAAAAATCCTGAAGAAAGTGATTTTGACTCTATACTCGAGATGATAGGAGAGGTGAATGCAGTAGAAGGCTTAAAGAGTTGTGCTTCTATAGGGCTTCTTGATAAACATGAGGCAGCTGCATTGAAAGAAGCCGGGTTAAAGAGATTTCATCATAATATTAATACATGTAAGTCTTATTATCCTTCGATATGCACTACTCATACATATAAAGACCGTATCAGAACAATAGAACTTGTGAAAGAACAAGGGCTTGAACTTTGCTGCGGTGTTATTCTCGGGATGGGGGAAAGCAGGGAACAGCGTATTGAGATGGGTATGGAACTTGCGGAGATTTCTCCGAATTCGATACCTCTGAACTTTTTATATCCGATAAAAGGCACGCCATTTGAGAGTTATATTGATAAAATTGATGAAGAAGAAATTCTCAAGACAATTGCTATATTCAGGATAATGATGCCTGATATAAGTCTTCGTTACACGGGCGGGCGGCTTTTGCGTTTATCAAAAACAGGCATGGCGAAAGGTCTTGATGCCGGTGTTGATGCTGTATTGATAGGGAATATGCTTACGACGATAGGAATTTCTCCTGAAGAAGACAAAAAAATGTTGAAAGAAACAGGTAGAGAGCTTTTGGTATGATTAATTATTTAAATGGTATTTTGATTTCAAAGACTATGAACAGTCCGCAGGGATGTTATATTGTTGTGGAAGTTGCAGGGATAGGGTATCAGGTTGTTACAAACAGGCGTGTTGTATCAGCCCTCGGCTCAATTGATGAGCCTGTTAAGATTTTTACGAGCCTTATTCATCGTGAGGATTCGATGACTTTATGCGGTTTTCTTGACCATGAAGACAGGGATTTGTTTAATATTTTACAGTCTGTATCAGGTATAGGCGTGAAAGTTGCTATGCTGCTTTTAGAGAACATGACTTATCATGAGCTTGTTGAGGCGCTTGTTTCAGGTGATGCAAAGAAAATTTCAAAAACAAAAGGTATCGGACCCAAGCTTGCTCAGCGTATTGTTCTTGAGCTGAAAGATAAGATGACAAACTTTAAAGCGCAGATTGACGATACTGTTGATATTAAGATTGATACGGATAGATTAGTTGATTCTTCTGCAATAGAGGAGGCACAGTCCATATTGTTATCATTAGGTTACTCATCTGAAGAGATAAAAGCAGGTTTGCAAAACGCTATAGCAAAAGCAAACGAGCCTGATAATTTCGAAGAATTAATCAAGCTCGCATTGCAAACTATGGCTGAAGCCTAAAACTTAGTCTTCAAATAAAGAACTTACTGATTCATCGTCGTGTATTCTTGCGATTGCTTCTCCAAGAAGAGGTGCTATGCTCAGTTGTTTGATTTTTGGCGGAAGATTTTGTTGTTTTAGAGGTATTGTATTTGAAACAATAACTTCTTCAACGGGAGCTTCTTCAAGACGCTGGATAGCCGGTCCGCTGAAGACTGCATGAGCTGCGCAGATATAAATCTTTGCAGCGCCCTCTCTTTTGAGGAGTTTTGCACCTTCCGTGATTGTCCCTGCCGTATCAATGATATCGTCAAAGATGATGGCAGTTTTTCCCTGAACGTTTCCGATAACATGCCCGACTTTTGCGACGTTGTGTGCTTCTCTGCGTTTATCGATGATTGCAAGAGGGCAGTCGAGTTGTTTTGCAAGATGTCTTGTTCTTTCAACACCGCCGGCATCAGGACTTACTGCTACCAAATCTTCCTGTTTGAAGTTTTTATCTTTCAGATATTTAATCATTACAGGATTTGAATAGATATGGTCTACAAGGATATTGAAAAATCCTTGAATTTGTCCTGTATGCAAATCCATTGCCAGTACTCTGTTTGCACCTGCAGTTGTAATCAAATCAGCTACCAGTTTTGCAGTAATGGCTTCACGTCCAGAAGCTTTTCTATCCTGTCTTGCATAACCGTAGTAAGGAATTACTGCAGTGATTGTTTTTGCGCTTGCTCTTTTGAATGCATCGATGATTATCAACAACTCCATAAGATTGTCATTAACCGGATTGCATAAAGGTTGCACAACGAAAACATCGTCGCCTCTCACGCTTTCCTGAACTTTGACGTAGATTTCACCGTCGCTGAAGTTTTTGATTATCATCGGACCGACTGTTGTTCCGAGATAATTTGCAATTTCTTCAACAAGTTTCGGGTTCGCTCTGCCTGTAAAGAGTTTGATGGCGTGTGTCGGTTTTACGATGTTGTCATTTTGTAGCATGTTCATTTCCTGTAACAATTTTGGGGTCTCCTATTTTTTTAAAAAAAGTCTTTTTTTTTCAATAACCCAATCAGCGATAATTCTTAGATGTGAACGGGTTATTGCGAGCGCTTCAGGTGGAATATTTTCTGTGACGATAGTTCCTGCTGCGATATTTGCGTTTTCTTCAACAGTGACAGGTGCAATCAGTACGCTGTTTGAGCCTACTTTGACTCCGTTTTTCAGAATGGTTTTGTTTTTTTCTTTTGTTATAGCATTGTAGTTTGCTGTGATTGTTCCTGCGCCGATATTTACATTGCTTCCAAGAGAGGCATCACCGATATAACTGAGATGTGCACAGTTTGTATGATCTTCTATGGTTGATTTTTTGACTTCGACGAAGTTGCCTACTCTGACTTTCTCAGCAAGTTTTACACCGTCTCTTATGTGTGAAAATGGTCCTATAGTTGTATTTTTGTCTGCATAGAGGTCAGATACCTGTGACTGGGTAATTTTTACATTGTCTTCTGTCTTAACATTTCCGTAGACAGTTGTGTTTGGACCGATTATGTTATGTTTGCCAAAATTATTTGTTCCTTCAATATAAACATTCGGATAGATAATTGTATCTTCATCTATTTCTGTTTCAGGTGAGATGAACGTGCTTTTGTCATCATAGATAGTTACGCCTTTTTTGTGAAGTTCTTCGAGTTTCTCACCGTTCAAAATTTTGAATGCTTCTGATAGCTGCTCTTTTGAGTTTATTCCGAGCATTTTTTTGCTGTCTTCAAGAATATATGCCTGTGTGTTCAGTCCTTGTTTTACTGCCCATTCAATTACGTCAGTCAAGTAATATTCACCCTGAGAGTTGTTTGTGCTTATTTCAAAGAATGCTTGTTTTATTTTCTTCCATCTGAAGCAATATACTCCTGCATTTACTTCGTTTACTGCCTTTTGTTCATCTGTTGCATCTTTTTGTTCGACAATTTTTTCGAGGCTTTTATCTTGTTTTCTGATGATTCTGCCGTATCCCGCCGGATTATTGAGCAAAGCAGACATAACAGTCAGGTCTGCCTGTTTGCTGTTGTGGTATTCAAGAAAATCGGAGAGAGTTTTTTCATCAAGAAGCGGGGTATCGCCGCAGAGGATGAGGACGTTTCCCTCAAAGTTTTCAAGGTCGTTATAAGCTCTGAATACTGCGTCCGCTGTTCCCTTTTGTTCTGTTTGCAGGACTGTTTTAATTTTTTCTTTGTCATAAGATTTATCAAGACACTCCTGAACCATATCAGCGCCATGCCCGATAACAACAAAGATTTTATCTATGCCGTCAACTTTCAAGACTTGATTGATAACTCTTTCAATGAGGGTAAGACCGAAAATTTTGTGCAAAACTTTCGGGGTGGAGGATTTCATCCTCGTTCCCTTGCCTGCTGCAAGAATGACGGCTCTTAAGTTGTTAATATTATCCATTTCCACGACCCTTACAAGAAAATATTTTATATAAAAAACAAATAAATTTAAAGTTCTATTACCTTATTTTGTGCAATATCTTTACGATATCTTTTATTTTCAAAGTTTATGCACTCTATAGCCGAATAAAGTTTTTCTCTGGCAATGTTCAACGTTGAGCCTAACGCTGTAACAGAAACAGGACGTCCTCCTTTTGTGACTGTTTCATAATATTTATTTCTGATTGTTTGATTTTGACAAATGATGATATCTTCATCAAGCTCAGGTTCAATTTCTATCGTGAAATTTTGTTTGAAATCAAACGGGTAAGCTCCTGATAATAACATTGCAGTTGCAGAAAATTTGTCATTTGTAATAAATGATTCGTAGTCATCTCCAAGTGCGCCGATAGCTGTTGAATAGAAAATCCTGAGCAGGTCTTCTTCGAGTAAAGGAAGAATTGTTTGAGCTTCAGGGTTGCCGAGAACAGAGTCTATATCAGTCAGAAAAATTTGCCCCTGCGGGGTTAGTTTCATTCTGAAGGTGAGTATACCGCTGTAGGGAGTTTTCTCATTGTTCAGAGCGTCTATAATCGGGAAGACTATGTTTCCTGCGATAAAACCTTCTGTTTCATAACTTATGGCGCTTGCAGGAGCATAAGCACCCGTTCCTTTTGTTATCGGTCCCCCGCCGCAGTCCTGAGCATGAAAATATGACACACAAGCAGGCAGAGGAACAGCATTGTATCCGTCTGTTATAACAGAAAGTGTGATATCTTTTCCTTCGATGTATTCTTCAATAATTACTTTTTTGTTGTCATTAGAAAGAATAGGTTCAATCATTTGCTGGGCAAATACTGGAGTTTCGCAAATGTAAGTGTTTACGGCAGAATTTTGTGAATCGAGTTTTATTGCAACCGGATATTTTACTGTTTTGAGAAACTCAACTGCTGCTGCTTCTTTTTCGAACACGCCGAATTTTGTGATAGGAACTTTGTATTTGTAGCAGAGTTTTTTTGCATAGCTGCGTTGAGAGGTTATTTTTTGCGAGTTCAAATCAGGACCGAAGATTAAGAGGTTATTTGCTCTGAATTTGTCAACAATACCGTCTTCGAGCGCTGTTTTTGAAGTTGCTATGGTAAAATCAATCATATTTTCCATCGCAAATTCTAACAGTTCATTTGTCTGACTCTCAGGGATGTTAATGCAGTTTGCAACTTTTTCTATACCGGGGTTGCCCGGGGTGACAAAAATCATCTCAGCCGAGTTATCAGCTGCAAGCTTGTTTGCAATGGCATGTTCTACACCGCTTGATCCTATTATTAAAACTCTCATGTAAGGTTCCAAATAATTCTGCTGCTCTTTAATTTTACACTAAAAAACCAAAAATTTTTCATTTAAATTTTTTTATCTTTAGCATAAACTGTGGATAGAGTTTAAAACAGGAGAAAGATATGAGAGCGAAAAAAGCGCTGATAAGCGTCTATAACAAAGAAGGAGTTGTTGAACTCGCAAAGGTTTTATCTGAAAAATTCGGATATGAGATTATATCAACAGGCGGAACTTTCAAGAAACTTGCCGAAAACGGTATCAACTGTCAGGAGATTTCCGATTTGAACGAATTTGGCGAGCTTCTCAACGGAAGAGTGAAGACTCTTCATCCCCGTGTTTTTGCAGGGATTTTGGCCCAGCAGGATAACTCCGAGCACATTAACCAGCTTGAGAAGTTTTCTATCTCTCCTGTTGATATTGTGATAGTCAATCTTTATCCTTTCAAGAATAATCTGAGCATCGATGAAATGATAGAGTTGATTGATATAGGAGGTGTATCTCTTATACGTGCTGCTGCAAAGAACTTTGACTATGTAGCGTCAGTATGTTCGGTGTCCCAGTACGAAGAACTTGTTGAAAATCTTGAACAAAACGATGGGATAACATCAATTGATTTCAGAAAAAAACTTGCTGTTGAGGCTTTTTCTCATACAGCAGCTTATGATACGATGATTTCAAATTCTTTATCAGAGGTTTTGCTTCCTGCATCAAACAATCTGCCTGATGTTTTCAATATTTCTTTGAAAAAAGAATATGACCTCAGATATGGCGAAAATCCGCATCAAGCTGCTGCGTTTTATTCAAATAAAACAAGTTTTGATATTCTCAACGGAAAAGAGCTTTCGTTCAATAACATCAATGATATGTCTGCTGCCGTTGATATTATCAGCGAGTTTCCTGATGTGCCGGCTGTTGCTGTAATTAAACACTCTACACCATGCGGTGTTGCTATTGGCAATGACATTGATGATGCTTATATGAAAGCATTTGACTGTGATTCTCTGAGCGCATTCGGCGGAATAATTGCGTTTAATCAGCCTGTAACTGAGAAAATTGCAAAACATGCGTCTTCTGTTTTTCTTGAAGTTCTTGTTGCTCCTGATTTTTCTCCTGAAGCTCTCGAGTTGTTGAAGAAGAAGAAAAATCTTCGTCTTATCAAACTCAACAACAATCTCATACAGTATAGACAACTTAAGAAGTTTGACATAAAAGAGTTATCTTTCGGTACTCTTATTCAAAGCGAGGACAGAGCAGAGCTGAATAAGGATACATTTAAGGTTGTAACGGAGAAAAAACCGACTGCAGAACAGGTTGAAGATATGGTCTTTGCATGGAAAGTTGTAAAACATGCAAAATCAAATGCTATAGTCGTTGCGAAAGATAAGAAAGCTATCGGCATCGGAGCGGGACAGACGAGCCGTATCGGAGCAATGGAGATAGCTCTCTCAAAAGTCTGTGATGATTTGAAAGATGCCGTAGTTGCAAGCGACGGTTTCTTCCCTGCGATTGATAACATAAAAGCAGCAGCATCAGCAGGTATTACTGCTATTATTCAACCGGGCGGCAGCATAAAAGACAAAGACGTGATAGACGAAGCAAACAAATATAAAATTGCTATGATTACGACTTCTATCAGACATTTTAAACATTAAGGACAGGATAATGAAAAAAGGTTTATTTATAACCCTTGAGGGTGCTGACGGGTCAGGTAAAACTACCCAGCTGAAGAAAATAGCTGAATACTTTGATGAACATAATATCAATTATCTAATCACAAGAGATCCCGGAGGAACAGATTTGGGTTTGAAGCTGCGGGATATTTTGCTTAATTATGAAGGAGATGTTAGCGATAACTGTGAACTTCTGCTATACCTTGCTGATAGAGCACAGCATATAGATACAAAAATTTTTCCTGCAATAGAACGTGGAGTTGTTGTTGTATGCGACAGACATATTGATTCAACTGTTGCCTATCAGGGATATGGACGAGGGCTGGATATAGAAAAAATAAATCTTTTAAACAATATAGTTACTCATTCAAAAAAGCCTGATTTGACACTGCTGTTTGATGTTGATACGGATACCGCTTCGAAAAGAGTCGGAGAGAATAAAGACAGACTTGAGTCTTTATCAAAAGAATTTCACAAGAAAGTCCGCATGGGTTATCTTGAGCTTGCAAAAGCGGAGCCTGAACGCTTCAGGGTTCTTGATGCAAACAAGTCAATCGATGAAGTCTTTGAGCAGGTTAAAGATGTGCTTGATTCATTAGTATTGGGCTAGTTGATTATCAAGAGATTTTATACGAGAATTTACCTGATTGATTTCATCAATAAGTCCCTGAATTTGATAACTCGGAATGTTGTTTAGTGCAGCATTCTGGGCAAGTTTTTGATTGTAATCCCTGAGCAGGTCACTTTTTCTTTTCTTCAGCTGTTCATACTCCTGATACAGCATGTTGTAGTTTTGCTGTGAGGCGATGAAGTTGAACTGCGTCATCATCTGCGCCATCGGGGTGGGAGGCGGAGGCGGCTGCTTGGTGTTGTCTTTTTTTTGCAGTCCGAGCTGCTGCATGTAGTTTAGTTGGTATGCGTCTAACATTTTCTTGTGCCTATATATTTCCTTATATATATAAAAAATATATACTCTATTAAATTGAAAATTTTCTCAAAAAAATTACAAAAGTTAACATATTATTCAAAAAGAGTTTTTTTGATTTTTTATCCGTAATATACAGGACTTTATGTCGGAATGGATATGGAGAAACAAGGCTATGACAATATCTTTTGGTTCTGCTTTTGAAATAAGAAATGCCAAGATGCTTTCTGTTGAGAAGTTTTCTGTTGCGATGAATACGGGATATGCTTTATCGGAAATAGGTATACCTGTTGAGCAATCTGATAATATAGGCTCTGATGAAGATTTGATTGAAGGGAAGGATATTACCATTACTTATAAAACTCCTGATGAATATGATGAAGTTCTAAAGTCTTTCCTTGCAAACAGAGGTATAGACGTCCGCAAGGTGGAAAAGTCACTCTGAGCAAAACGAAGAGTCTATGAAGTTGAGATGCTTCGGGCTTGCACTCAGAATGACGGAAGATAAATGATTTATCTCATTTTATTGAGCTCACGCAGTTTTTTGAGTTTATCCCTTATTTCGGCTGCTTGCTCAAAGTCTAGCAGTTTGGCTGCTTTGTGCATTTCTTTTTCGAGTTTGTCTATAACTTTCGGAAGGTCTTTCATTTCGACGTTCATATCAGCCATTTGGTGAGCCACAATATCTTCGATGTTTCGATAGCTGTTGACGAGTTCAAGAAGATTTTCTGTGACCGGTTTTATGATTGTTTTTGGGGTTATGTTGTGTTCTTTATTGAATGCCATCTGGAGTTCCCGCCTTCTGTTCGTCTCTGTGATAGCTTTATCCATGCTGTCTGTTATTCTGTCTGCATACATAATAACTTTCCCGCAGGCATTTCTTGCGGCTCTTCCGATTGTTTGTATAAGGCTTGTTTCAGAACGAAGGAAACCTTCTTTGTCGGCATCCATAATGGCTACAAGACTGACTTCCGGCAAATCGAGTCCTTCTCTCAGCAAGTTGACTCCGACCAGCACGTCAAATTCTCCAAGACGTAAATCACGAAGGATTTCCACACGTTCTATTGATTGAATTTCGCTGTGAAGATATCTCACTCTTACGCCCATCTGGTTGAAGTATTCAGTCAGGTCTTCTGACATTTTCTTTGTAAGAGTTGTTATTAGGACTCTTTCTTTTAGTTTTTCTCTTATTTTTATTTCGGAGAGCAGGTCATCGACCTGATTTTTGATTGGTCTTACTGATATTTCAGGGTCAAGAAGACCTGTCGGTCTGATGATTTGTTCTACCGTATTCTGGGCGTGTTCTTGTTCAAATTCTCCTGGCGTTGCAGAAACGTAGACTTTTTGTTTTACTTTTTCAAAAAATTCTTCAAAAGTAAGCGGTCTGTTATCAACGGCACATGGAAGCCTGAATCCGTATTCAACGAGTGTGTTTTTTCTCGCTCTGTCTCCGTTGTACATCCCCTTGAGCTGAGGGAGAGTAACATGAGATTCATCGACCACAACAAGAAAATCACCTTTGAAATAATCAAGCAAGGTCGCAGGCGGAGTCCCTGGGGCTCTTCTTTCGAGGATTCTTGAATAGTTTTCTATCCCAGAGCAATAACCCATTTCCTTAATCATTTCCATATCGTAGCGAGTTCTCTGGTCAAGGCGTTGTGCTTCAACGAGTTTGCCTTGATTTTTGAGTTCAACAAGGCGGTTTTGGAGTTCCTCTCGTATCATTTTCAGAGTTTCTTCTTTATCGTTTTCTGATGAGATGTAATGAACGGCAGGGAAGACGATTGTTTCGTCGCAAATTTCGAGGACTTCGCCGCTTACTGCATCAATTTTGGTAATTTTTTCGATTTCATCGCCCCAGAGAGAAATTCTTGTGATGATGTTTTCATAGGCAGGCATGAGTTCTATTACATCACCTCTTGCTCTGAACGTTCCTCTTTTGAGTTCTAAGTCATTTCTTGAATAACGTGCTTCTACTAGTTTTGAGAGCAGGTCATGTCTGTTTATTATGTCGCCTTCTTTGATTTTCAACGCCCCTTTGAAATAATTTTCAGGCAGCCCCAAGCCGTATATACAGCTTACGCTTGCGACGACAATTACATCACGTCGTTCATAGAGGCTTCTTGTTGTGTTGTGGCGCAGACGGTCTATTTCATCGTTTATGGTTGCAGATTTTTCGATGAAGGTATCAGTTCTCGGGATATAGGCTTCAGGCTGGTAGTAGTCATAGTAAGAGATGAAGTATTCAACGGCGTTATCGGGGAACAGTTCTCGAAATTCGCCGTATAGCTGGGCAGCGAGGGTTTTGTTGTGTGCGATAACAAGAGTCGGCATCTTTACCTCTTCGATAACCTTTGCAATGGTATAGGTTTTTCCTGAGCCTGTAACACCGAGAAGAATCTGGGTGTCGTCGCCTCTTTTTATGCCCTCTGAGAGCTCTTTGATTGCCTTTGGCTGGTCGCCTGCAGGATCATATTTTGAAACTACTTTAAATTCTTTTGCCATTTTTTTATTTTATTTCCATGATTTAATTAGTATTATTACACATCAAAAACGAAAGGGGAAATATGTCTGAAAATCTTGTGTCTCGTGGAGTAAGAGGAGCCATTACCATTGAATCGAATTCTGAAGTTGAGATAGAAGCGGCAACCGTTGAGCTGTTAGGGGTTTTATTAGAGAAAAACAAAATCGATGCGAAAGATATTTCTCATGTTATATTTTCGCTTACCAAGGACATTGATGCTGCTTTTCCTGCAAAATTTGCACGCAAAAATCTCGGGTGGAATCACGTTCCGATGATTTGTACAAATGAATTAGGCGTTCCTGAGAGCTTGAAAAAATGTATAAGAGTTTTGATGGTCGTCAACACTTCTTTATCTCAGGAAGCTATTCACCATGCTTATCTCAAAGGGGCTGCGAAACTTCGACCCGACTTAGTTGATTAATAAATTTTTCTATTTCATCAAATGCCCAGCTGCTATAATAGTGACCTCCTTCATCAAGAAGTACAAACTTTGCAAAATCAGATTTCCTGGCATTTTTTTGAGCCTGTTCAAAGTTAATCAGCTCATCCTGTTTTGAGTGGATTATTAGCATGGGAGATTTTACTCTGTCTATTTTTGAATAGGAGTCAAAGTTTTGGGTTACGGGCATATAATGGGCATTTCTGAAAAGAATACGTCTAATAGGCCCCATGGCTTCGTGATTGCTGTAAGACAAGCTTACGCCCGCATCTTTGATGTTTGTAAAAGAGCTTTCCACAATTGTTCCGAGGAAAGAGTGTCTTGTTGATGCTTCGATAGCAATGGCTCCGCCCATTGAACGCCCCCAGATTATGATTTTTGACATATCAAAATGTTTTTCGTTCTTCAGATATTCGACGCAGGTGTCAATGTCTGAATAAATCTTCTCTTCTGTAGGATGCCCTGTGCTGTTGCCATGTCCAGTGTAGTCGACTGCAAGAAAGCCTATTCCTCTTTCTTCCATGAAGTCATAAGATTGCTGCATCGATGAGATGTTTTCTCCCTGTCCATGGCAGTAGATGACAACAGGATTGTTTCCTTTCGGATGAAGATACCAGGCATTCAGAGTTGAATTACCTGATTTTATGTAGAGGTTTTCTATTTTGTGTTTGATTTTCTCTGTCGGCTCTGCGAGAGTTTTTCTCAGAGGATGAAATACAAGAGGTTCTTCTATTCTCAGCCATATATTTTTGAAGAGTATTTTCATAATACTAAATTATACTATATTTTTTGAAATAAAAAAAAGACGGCAGAATACCGTCTTCAAAAATTTTTCTTATACAATCCCAAAATAAATCTATTTTGTAGCAGTCATAGAACCTGTGTTCCAGAAAGCATCTCTGATAACACGGGCTTTTTCTGTTTCTGCAGAAATAGATACGTTGCTCGGAGTGAAGATGAAAACACCTTCTCCGATTTTTTGCTGATTGCCGTCGATTGCATGAGTAGCACCTGACAAGAAATCAACGATTCTTTGAGATTGTTCTCTATCCAAAAGATGCAAATTCAAAATAGCTGACTTTTTATCTCTCAGATTGTTAACAATTTCCAATGATTCTTCGAATGATCTCGGTTCAATAACCATAACTTCGTAAGCACGAGCATTCGGATGATGTACAACTTTCAAATTTCCCTGAGGATTTGAATATTCATGGTGAGGTGCCAAAGCCAAATTATCCTTCACAGGATATTCCCCTCCTGCTTTATATAGCTCCTCAAACATTTTATCTTCTGTTTCATCAGATTCTTCAAACCCTGAAACCAAACCAACAAAAGACTTGATTTTATCTACTAATCCTGACAATGTTCTTCCTCCCTCTGTCATTATCAACTGTTAAATATCTTGCTACCAATTCTAATCATCGTCGCTCCTGCTTTTACTGCAAGCGGATAATCATTGCTCATCCCCATTGACAGCTCTTTCAGTTCATAAGAATGCTTCGATGAAAGCTCCTTCTTCAGATTGCTCATATCTTCAAACAGCCTGCCAAGATAAGCTTTGTCATCCGTGTAGGGTGCCATCATCATCAAACCTTCAACATGAATGTTGTCGAGAGTGATAATTTGAGCAAAATTTTCTTCGAGCTCCTGCTTGGAAAAACCTGATTTTTGCTCTTCCTGCGCTAAGTTTACCTGAAGCAGTACATTTTGGACTAAGTCATGATTTTTTGCAAAAGCCGAAATTGAAGAAGCCAGTCTGTAAGAATCAACGGAATGAATAAGTTCAAAATTGCCGGTGACTTTTTTGACTTTGTTCGTTTGCAGATGCCCGATGAAATGCCATCTGATATCTTTCGGCAAAATTTCTATTTTTTCAAGAGCGTCATTGGCTTTACTCTCTGCAAAATCTCTAATCCCAGCTTCATATGCTTCTTTAATTTTGTCTATCGAAACGTATTTGCTAACCGCAATCAATTTTGCGTTTGTTGAGCTAATTTCGCTTTTGATTTTTTCAATATTTTCTCTTACCGAAGACATTTTCTTCTACCGTTTTTTCTTCCAGCTCAATTTAAAATTCAATGTACAATTATGTCATATTTAATATTATAATTCAAAATTGAAATTTATACAAATATTTGTTTAATGCATGTATTTGTTTAGTATTTATGTTTCCTTTGTATGTCAAAAGTCTTGATAGTAAAGCATTTTAAGAATGTTACAATTTGTTAATCAGGGCATTTTTACTTAAAAAAGTTGTGATTAAAATCATCCATCTGGCCGATACGCATAGGCGGCCAAAATCTGAAAACGGCACGACCTATGATTCTGTTTTCAGGCAAAACACCCCAGTATCTGCTGTCAAAACTGTTATTTCTGTTATCACCCATCATAAAATAAGATTTTTCAGGGATTATTATGTCACAGTACATTTTTTTGTTATCACACGGTGGAATATATCCGTTGAGAATATATGGTTCGTCAACATGTTTTCCGTTAATAAACAATTCGTATTGTTTTGTTTTTTGATTTTGTTTTATTTGCAGGTGGTCACCTGGGACACCTATGATTCTTTTTATGTATGCCAAATCTTTGCAGAAAAGTCCTGTGTATCTTGAAAACAGTGCAATCGGGTTATATTTGAGTTCTGCCTGAGGAGGATAAAATACTACGATGTCAAAGCGTTTTGGAGGTTTGAAGAAGTGAGTGACTCTCTCAACAAAAACTCTATCCCCTTCTAAGATTGTCGGATGCATGGAGCCTGATGGAATAAGACGCGGTTCCCCGATGAAAAATCTTATCAGGATAACCATGAGAAGAACCGTAACAATTGTTTCAACGGTTTCTTTGATTATAGGTTTGAGTTTTTCTTTTGTGAGGTATTTTTTTTTGAATTCTTCAAACATCAGATTGTTCTTTCTTTTATGTAGTTTGTCAAATTTATGATAGTTTGCTTTGCAATATTATCTTCAAAAAATGACAAAGAGTCTATAGCCCTGTTGATATATTGACTAGCCAGCAGGTTAGTTTTTTCGAGAGCATTTGTTTTTTTTATTTCATTTTGGAACTCTTCATATGAAGTCATTAGCATAATTTTAGGATTTTCTTCGCAGGCGAAGAAAGAAACCGGGGTGAATATTTTATTTTCAAAGTCGCTAAATTGTGACTTTTCTTCATAATCATCTTTGTATGCTAATAAATCATCCGTAATCTGATAGGCGATGCCGAAGTTTTTGGCATATTCTTCAGCTTTCGATAGTGCCTCCTTGTCTGCGCCTGAAACAAACAAGCTGCCTTTTGCCGCTGCTATATAGAGCATTGCTGTTTTTCGTTTTGATTTTTCGATAATTTCGTCAAGAGTCGGGTTATTATTTGTTTGCATAAGCTGCTGCAGTTCCCCGCTGCAGAGTTCTTCCGTAATTTTTGAAAACATTGAGATGAGTTTTGAGTTTTCTATTTGAGAGAGTAATGTCATTGCTTTTGCCAGAAGGAAGTCTCCTGAGATGATGGCTTCTTTTATGCCCCATTGTTTGAAAACACTCGGTTGATGATGGCGGGTAGGAGAGTTATCAACTACATCGTCGTGTATGGTGCTTGCAACATGAATGAGCTCTGTTACTTGAGCCAGAAGGTAGTGTTTATAAGTTATATCTGAGTTTACCATTTTTGCAAAGAGAAAGACAAAGGCAGGACGAAGCCTTTTGCCGTTTGAAAATACGGCGTATTTTGCTATCTCTCGAATGGTTTGATTTTCTTTTGACAAATTTTCAAGAAGTTTTTCATTCGTTTTGAGGATATGGTCAGATATCGGAGAGAGAATTTCGTCGAGTTGTGTTTTTTCTTTTTGATACATTGGTTTTATGTAACTTTTTTTGAATATGTGACTGAAAATAGGGCAGTTTTTTGAGGGGTAATTTTTTTATAATTATATACAAAAAACGGAGATAAGGTAATCATGAATGTGAGCAATGTTGTGCCGCCTGTTCTTGAACGCTTGAGCATAAGAGATAATTCGAAGGTAAAGAATCTTGTGATTGGAAGTCTTGATAATTCAAGAACGCTTGTTTTAAATGAAGATTCTTTTCACAGATGTACAAGAAAAGAGAAGGATGCGCCGAAAAATCTTTTTGAGTTGTTGAAAAGACTTTTATCTCCGCAGAAGGGTGATGTTGACAGAGTTGTTGAAAGGTTATCTTTTTCTTCTCCTGGATATATAGTGTCTGCTGATGTTTTATCAGGTAAGAACATGTCCGAAGTTAACGGTATTGTGATGTCACATGGGAAAGGTTTTACAATTGTAGGTGCGTCAGGTGCCAGTGTAGGGCGTGCCGGTTTGAAGTCGCCCAAAGGTGTGATTTCTGACGGTTATCAGGATGGCAGGCTTGTATCATCAGAAAATCATCTGCTTAGCGGGAATATTTATTATAAGGACATTGTTTTGGGAGAGAATGGGGTTTATAGGGCAGGGAGTGTAAAGAACAGAGCTTATTGAAAAGTTTCATTCCGAGAGTAAACGGGATAACTTGCTGAGAGAGATTTTTAGGACTAACGTCCTCAGAATGACGGTGGTCATCCTGAGCGTAAGCGAAGGAACTGTGCGTAGTCTGAAATTAGAGTGACTTTTTCTTCATTTCTTTCTTTTTGTTGCGAGCAAAAAGAAAGAAACGCAAGCAAAGAAAGAAAAAACGCAGCCGAAACAAAATCTCGAATTTTTCTTCTGAAACTCTGAAAAGTCGCTATGCTCCACAGAGTTTCAATAAAAAAATTCTGATTTTGTAGTTAGTTAGGAATTAATGAGTCATCCAGCAGGTAAACGGGATAACTTATTGATAGAGATTTTTAGGACTAACGTCCTCAGAATGACTGGGAAAAAGCATAAAAAAAAGACTGCCCATTCGGTGAAGACAGCCTTTCAACTCTAAATGTATACGAGCGCCCCTGAGTCAGGCCGTAACATTTAGTTGAGGAGAATCTACGTTGTTAGGTTTTTCGGGAGGTGTTGGAAGGGATATACCGTTTTCTTCTGCATATTTATCAACGGCAGATTGCCCCTGTGCAATAATTTCAGCCGGAAAGCCGAGAGATATCAACTCATCGGTCATATCTGGCGCTTCAGACCCTGCATCATTCTGTTTGCCAAACAGGTTACCCTCTTGTGTTTGTGCCCTCTGATTGCTTTTTGGTTGTTGAACAGTCGGCAATGTAATATTATTTTGTTTGGCATACTCTTCTATTGCGCTTTGCCCCTGAGAGATTACCTCACTCGGGATACCGGCTGATTCGAGTATTGTATTATAATTTTGTTGAACCGTATAGTAAGATTGAGAATTACTATTTGAAGAAACTCCTTGAATCATTAAGAACTCCTTTCGATTTTTCAGAATAAAATTTTATTCTCCGTACTTATATATTAACGGATATTGACGGTGAAAATTAATGGCTCAAAGTAGTCATATCGGCTTAATATGGATGCCTCTTTAGGGCCGTTTTTTAGATTAAATTTTCTTTCAATGCGAGGATAGCAGCCTGAGTACGGTCATCTACGGCAAGTTTCTGGATAATATTTTTGACATGATTTTTGACTGTATGCAAAGAGAGAACGAGTTTTTCTGCTATATCTTTGTTACTTCTGCCTTCTGCTATGAGTTTGAGAATTTCTCTTTCTCTTGCTGTCAGATTGAATATGTTATTTGGAGTTTTATTTTCAGCCGGTATACCTGTTGTTTGAAGGATGTCTAGGACGTATCTTGCGATATTCGGGTCAATCCATACAGCGCCTGTCATTACGGCTTTGATAATATTGATGAGCTCTTCCGATTTGATATCTTTCATGCAGTAAGCGTTTGCTCCTGAGTGGAACGCAGAGAGAACACTCTGTTTTTCATTAATTGATGTGAGCATAATGATTTTTATATCAGGGTATGACTCGTTGATTTTTTTTGTTGCGTCAATACCGTTCATAACAGGCATGGCGATGTCCATGAGGATTACATCCGGTTTTTTTGAAGAAATGAAATCGACAGCTTTTTTGCCGTTGTCGACATCTCCGATTATTTCTATGTCCGGAAATGTCTTGAGGCTGTAAGCTATTCCTTTTCTTGTCAGTTCATGGTCTTCGACCAGCAGTATTTTTATGCTCATAATGTATTATTCCTTTGTATGGGGAGTTGTATGTTGAATTTTGTATATTTACCTACTTTGCTTTCGACGGTGATTTTGCCGTTGTGGAGTTCTATCAGCTTTTTGCAGACATAGAGCCCTAAACCTGAACCGAGTTTTCTATCAAGGCTTTTGCCTGTGTAATATTGTTCAAAGATATGTTCCATGTCATCTTTTGCTATCCCAGGGCCGTTGTCTTCGACTGTTATGTTAAGGTTTGAGTCTGATAAGACTGCGTTTATTTTAATTTTATCATTTTGAGAGAGGTTTTCTACAGCGTTTGAGATAAGATTGATGAACACTCTTCTCAAGGCTATTGCATCTGCCGTTATTTCTGGCAGGTTTTGAGGGATTGAGTTTGTGACCTCGAGGTTTTTATCTATCAGCAGAGGTTTTAGTTTTTCGAGGCAGTCGTCGACTATTTTTGAAATATTGATTGAAGAAAAAGAAAGCTGTTGATTTTGTGAATCAAACTGGTATGATTCAAGGATGATGTTGACCATTCTGAGAAGATGTTTGTTGTTTTTTTCTAGGCTTTTTGCGAGGTCGTATTCTTCTTCAAGATTCATTTGTTTAAATTTTTGCGAAATAAATGTGAGGCATCTCTCCTGTGCGATGAGAGGCGTTCTCAAATCGTGAGTAAGACTTGTTATAAAGCTGTTTCTGAGTTTTTCTTTTTCTTTGAGTCCTTTGACCATTGCGTTGAAGTTGTCGAATGTTCTTACAATTTGTGCGTATTTGATATTTGTGCTCACATGAGTGTCGAGGTTGCCTTTCATTACTTCTTTTGAGGCTTCTGAAAGCACCATAAGCGGTGTAATGAAGTTTCTGTTTATGTAAAGAGCTATAAGCAAACTCAACGCCATTGCTCCGAAGAATATAATCAGCCCGAAAGAATTTTCAAGGAATTTGAGGGGACCTATATGTTTTGTTTGTATGGTTGTTTTCAAGAGAAAGGTTGCAACAGCATCGCCGTTTTTATCAAGAATTTTTTTGATTCTGTAACGGTTATACGGGTCTGTCGGTATGCCTGTATTTCGTACGTTATCAGGTATCGGAGGAGAGAGAAAACTCTTTTTTAGGACGCTTGGAGGTCTAAAAGGGTCTTTAACGGTGGCAATAAAGGATGTTTTGTCTATTTTATCTTTTGCATAGACTTCTATAATAAAAGGTCCTTGAATATTAAGTTCACTAAAATCTGATTTTTCTGTTATTTTGATACCTTTAAGATTTGTGTAAGGACTTTTTATTGGGATGACGAAGACGTTATGAATTTCAGGTTTTTTGTTTTTTTTGCCGTTTATAACCTCGTATCCTGCTGTTATTTTGTCTGTATTTTTGTAGATAAACTCAAGAGAATCTTCGTCAAAAACTTTTTTCAATTCAGCTTCATTCAGCTGTGATGGCGACATGTTTTGAATCTTTTCCAGAATAATTCCTTCTCTGATACTCTGGTATTGTTTTATAGCTTCATCGAGCTGTGTTACTCCAACTTCTATAAAATGTTGAGAGGCTTTTTCTTCCATCTTTCTCAGCTGGTGGTTTGTCCACATGAAGATAGAGATGATAGGAATAACCATTGTGATAACAAAGATTATGAGAAAATAACGTGTGTATTTGAACATTTATTAGTTTCTTTCGTTTGTAAACCCCCGGAACCGGGAAACGGATTGAGTATTTCAGCTTGTTTGAAACCTTCCGTTTCCCGATAAACGAGAGTTACTCTCCTTGAGTAATTCGGAGATAAAATTCTCAGAGGTGCAATCTTATGTATTTTATCTCCATTTTTTAGATTATCATCTTTTAGGGCATATGAATTAGCTCTTTAGAGTCATTTTTCAGACAACAAGACTCAAGAGCGACTCAAACGAGTCATCGTTCAGTCCGTAGGCTGTTTCAAGCTGCTGTTTTAGTTTTGTGTCTGCTGTTTGGTTATCTTGTTGTATTCCAAGAGCGGCATCAATTTCTTCCTGTGAAACAACTCCGTCCATGTTTGTATCACGGACATCATACGAAGAAGAACCGCCTGATGCAGAAGAAGAGCTTCCGGATGTTGATGATACGCTTGTTGAGTCTTCTTCTGATGCGTCTTCTATGAACATACCCGCAGGTACACCCATGTTTTGGGTTATATCTGTCAGCATGTCATAGAGCTGAGAGTCAACGGAGTTGTTCTCAGAGCTTTCTTGAAGCAGATTTGCAAAAGACGTTGAGTCAGCTTCTGAACTCTCCTGTGTTTGAGTTGTTGATGAGCTGCTGTTTGTTTGAGAGCTTTGGTTCATCAACAGCTCCCAGAGTTCTGATTGGTCTGTGTTGATTGCTGAAACCATGGTTATTCCTCCTCCTTTCCGTATTCATGTTAGAAGAATTTTTTTTCTTTTTAATCATTTGAAAAATTTATTTTGAGAAAGATGGAAATACAGTGTTTGATGTAGTCTTCCGGAAAATGAACTTTTTTGTTTTGAATCGTTTTAGTTAGTGAGTGAAGTGAAAGAGGGTTATTTGATTGAAGAAGTTTGGTATTTTATTTTTGATTTTGTCTATGATGGTTGTTTTGCCTCTCGATGCTGAGGCAAGAGGCAAAAGTCAGGATATTTACCGTGAGCATAACAGAGTTGTGAGATATCACAGATGCCAGAATGATTCTCTGCTTGCAAGGCTCCTCGGGCTTGATTCAGGATGTGAGAGGAAAAAACACAAGCATTATCACAGTTATCGAAGACACAATTCTCATTTTGCATATGACAACAGAGTCAGATGGTACTAACTAAATCTTCTCTATCTGATAGTATCTTTACCTGTTTGAGGTCTCTCAGGCAGGTTTTTTATTTATGAAAAAATATTAAAGATTTTTCTTTAAATTAGCAATAAAAGATATTCAGGTTACTTAGATTGGTATTGAATACAAAATAAGAGGTTTTAGGTCAATGAATGTGTCGAATAACAGTTTAAATTTTGGTCGTGTTTTGGTGTCTACTGAAGGAATGGGAAAGACTGCATCAAAACTTGCCGAAAAACTTGAGCAGGAAATTGAGTATTCATCTGCCGTGAGTGATTTGGATGATATGGGTGTTGATGTTGTGATTATTTCTGACCCTGAAAACAGAGAAGACAGGGCAAAAGTCCTTTTTGCCACAAGAGATGATCATTTGTATAAAATTGATAACAAAGATCACATAAAAACAGGTAAAAAACTTGATATCGGTATGCTTAGAGCTCTTAACGCATGGGATGCTTATAATGGTCATGACAGTGAAGAGCAAAAAGCTATTAACAAACAGAATGCGACAGATTATTCAACAAATTCGGAGGCTGTCTTGGACGCAGCGCAAAAAATTGTTGAGGGGAAAATTACACAGACAACAAAGGGACAAACAAAGAGTGTAAAAGAGATGCTGGAACATTTTTGGATAAGAAGCTAAAGAAAAGGGAACCATTTGGTTCCCTTTTCTTTAGAGTTCAGATTCTATCATTTTTGACGATGTAAACATTACGATAGTCAGGATTCCGTTTATAAGGAAGCTTATGCCAAGGAGAGTCCCAAGCAGCCATAGCGAGCTGAAGGGAAGAGAAATGAGAATAAAAATTCCTAAAAATAGCTGAACAGCCGCCATGAAAAATCCCGTCCACCAGTATCTTACAATTCCTCTGTTTTCAAAAGTCAGGTAAATTGAGTTTATTGATTCAAGAATAAAATACAGTGCAATCAAGATTGTTAAAAGGAGCAGGTTAAATATCGGATGAAAAAACAGATAGATGCCTGCTGAGATAATTAACAGTCCGATTATTGCAGAGAGATAGGGATTTTTGATTTCTTTTCTCATCATAATTGTGTTAATAAATTTGTAAACGCCGAAGATTGTGAGAATTATGCTAAGGATTATGCTTGTTGTGAATGACATCAAATTCGGAAGAAGAATTGCGCATATTCCGAGAGCTGTCAGCACAATGCCATCCATGAGCATCAGGTTCAGGATTTTGTCTGTTGTTTTTGTCATAACTGTGTCCTCATTCTTTATACTATTTAAATTGTAGAATTAATGAATGAAAAGTAATTTAGTTATGAGGGCTATTTTGTGTTGAGATGTGATGTAGCCGTTGTGTCTGAGAAATAGTAAAACAAGCCGCACAGAGCCTGTGCGCTGATTGCACAACCGTTTTTCTCCTGCTCTTGCAGCCAGTTGCGGATGTCATTTGCATTAACCCAGATTCTCTCAAGAATAATGCCTCCATCGCTTAATGGTTTTGAGATTTCAGTTGTGTCTGTGATTTCTGCTAATGCGATAGTTGATGTTTCTGATGTACAGCCTGCTGAGCTTGCAATTTTGCGGGAAACTATTTTTATTGAGTCGGCTCTCAGTCCAGTTTCTTCTCTCAGCTCTGCTTCAATTGCCTGTTCGATACTTTCTCCCTTTCTTTCATCTCCGACAAGTCCGGCAGGCAGTTCGATGTTTATATCCGCTTTATTTTCTGCATAAAGAGGCGGTCTTTGAGTTTTCAGGAACAGGATTTTTTCTTCCGTTTCCGATTTGAGCACCGGAACAATCACCACAACATCCGTTGCGATTTGTCTGTGGGCATAAATCCATGCGGATTTTCCATTCGGAGCCACCGCTTCTTTCAGCTCGAGATATTTTGTCGAACATAAAATTTTTGTGTTCCTGTTCATAATCAGACAATTTCCAGATAGATGTCTTTTTTCATTTCCTGACAGATGTTCTTGAGTTGCAGATAAAGTTTTCTTGAAGAACGTCCTATTTTGCTTGCGAGGATGATGTTGTCAGTGCGTTTTATGTTATCGACTGTTTGAGGGGAGATGTCTGCAGGGATTATTTTGAGGTTTGAGAATGTGCTCAAAGATTGCATATCTCCGGTATTGAAGCCGTCGAAAGCCAGAACTGTAAAACTTTTCTCAGGTGAAGCAAGGAGAAGAATTTTCAGGTCATCCGTGTTTTTGTTCAAATCATAGAGAACTTTTTCTCCTAGCGTTGAGTAGGTCATTTTTTTATCCGTATTCTCCAGAAGAATTACTAAAACAAGGGATGCAATGAGAGAGAAAACGAGTCCTAGGATGATGTTAATCAGAAGTTTTGGTTCTGAAAATTCGAAATCTCTTTTTTGTTCGGGCTCTTTGAGGATGGTGACGTTTGTTGCGTTTTTAGCCATCTGTTCAACAAGTGTTGACCATTCCAGTTTTGATTTGACCATTTTGAGTTTTTCAACTTCGGCATCAACGGCTATTTGTCTTTTTTGACCTTCGATTGCTTGATTGGCTACAGTGTTGAGCGCTGAGCTGATAGCTTTGTTGTATCCTTGCATAACAGCGACCTGACCCATCATCGTGCTGTTTGGCATGGCTCCGCTTTTTTTCATCTCTGCTATTTTTTGATTCAGCTCTTTGTTTACGTCTTTGAGAGATTCTTCCATAAGCTTTTTATCGCTTGAAGCTTTTTGCGTATTCAGCGTTTCATTGACAAGCTGGTAGTTGGAGATTATTGATTTTACAACGTTATATGCAACTTTCGGGTCTTTATTTTTGTAAGTGATTGAGATGACGTTTGTTCCTTTTTTGTTTTCGATGGAAATGTTTTTTTTGAGGAATGCTGCTGTTGATATATATTCGCCTGCTTTTTTACCTTTTTTTATTTTCAGGTCATTTTCTTTTATTACTCTGTCAATTACAAGAGGGGATTGGATTATTTCGAGTTCGTCATTTAATCCCGAGTTTCCTCCTGAAAAAACGCCTGCAAAACCGGAACCTACTCCCTGGTCAGCGATAACAAAAGGGTTCAGGTCTGAGAGGTTTGTCGTTCCCGTTTTGTTTATGTACAGGTCAGATGTTACTGTGTATTTCTTTGGAAGAATGAAAGTCAGAGCGATAAAAAATCCGGTGATAAGGACAAAAGTTAAAAAGATTTCTTTTTTTCTGCTCCATAGGGTTTTGAATATTTTTTTGAGATCAATCGTCAGTTCTTCATCGAGTTCTTGCGGTTCCATTGTTTTTCTTTCCGTGATTTTTGATTACAAGAGATATGATATCATGAAAGTTTTTTGTTGTTGGATAAGATATTTATAAGTTTAAGTTTTATTTTGTTGAAGATTGTATTTTGTATAGAGCATTTCATTGCTTGTGTTTTGGAGTTTTTGAGGTCTTTTCTCAGAGAGTCTGCTTCTGATTTTATTTTTTGAAAAGCATCTTTGCCGAGAATAAGCCTTCTTGGCAGTTTTTCCAGCTCAACCGTATCGATTATGCAGTTGAGAGCGATGGTGAGGTCATTTTTGAAAGAGCTGTTAACCGGTTTGTGCAGCGGTGAAAGGTCTTTGTATTCGTCATAAGCTGAGTTTGTGCGAATTTGATTCTTTATAATATTTGTTCCTTCGAACCAGCCGGGTTCAATGGACATTACCCTGCAGAACTTTTGTGTTTCAATAAGACAAACTCCTGTCAGCCCTTCAAGCGCATGCTTTGATGAGCAATAGGCTGAGCTGTAGGCACTCGGGGTAAGTCCTGATTCTGATATGTTGTTGATGATTGTTCCGTTTTTGTTTTGGCGGAAGTGGGGGAGGATGGCATGTATGGTGTTGAAATATCCGAAGAAGTTTGTTTCCATAACTGATTTCATATGTTCGAGAGTTTCTTCTTCAAGTGTGATGCTTGCTGTTATGCCTGCATTGTTGAGCAGGACATCAATTTTTCCGAATTTTTCGATTCCTTTTTTGATAGCGTCGTTGATTGTATCAGGCTTTGTTACGTCGACAGAGAGGCACAGGACGTTTCTGTGAGTGATGTCAGGGATGTTTCTTGCGATTGCTATGACATTGTATCCTCTGTTGAGGAGTTCTTGTGCCAGTTGGTAGCCTATGCCGCTTGATGCTCCTGTGACCAGCCAGGTTTTTATTTTTTCTTTGTTTATTTTTTTCATAGATGTGCTCTGTTGTTATTAAGTTGCTTGTTTTAACATTTTTTTTGTTTTTATAACATATCTTATCGCAATGTGTGTTGCTGATAAGAAATAAGCCATAGCAGCTGCATATATTCCATATTTATGAAATAGAGATAATGTAAGAATAGATATTATTATTGCTTCTATTTGCATTCTAATTTTAATATGTTGATTTCCGCTAGCTGTTATATATGTTCCATAAATTGCAGCTATGGCAATTGATATATTAGAAATTGTTAAAATTAATAGAAGAGGATATGCATTGATGTAATAGTCTTTTTCGTAGAGTAATTTTAAAATGATTTTACCGAATAATAATAAAAATAAAAATACTATAGCATTAATACTCATTATAAATTTCATATTATTCTTCATTATAATTTTTATTTTTTCAATAGAATTATTAATCATTTCAGGAACCATTTTTTGAACTTGTGCATTTATTAATAAAGAAATTATAGTAGAAATAGTAAATGCAGCAAAATATAGGGCAGCTTCTTCTTTTTTTATGAAAGATGAAGAGTATAAAGAAGGAATTTGCGTATATAAATAATAACATAATACGACACCTATATATGCAAAAATAGTTTTATCTAATCTACTTATTAGCCTTTTTATATGTTTTATTGTTAGAAGATAATTTATTTTTGCATAATAAGAAACTTGTATAAAATTAAATAAACCTAAAATTATACTTAATAATAAAAATGTTATGAGAGATAAATTCATTATGTATGATATAATTGTGATTATTATTGTTGCTATACTATAAAAAATATTGATATAACTTATAATGGTAAATTTGTTTGCTGATTGAAAATATGGAAGAACTATAGAAAAAAAAGTACTGTCAAAAAAAGTTCTCAGCAATACCAATAAAAAAATAAGATGTGATTCGACATAAGATAGCAAAGACCCAGCAGCAATTAGCAGGGTTATAAAAATAGCATTTATTATAAATAAACCTATTTTTAGTTGAACTTCTTTTACTATATTTTGACTTGAAACCAATATGTATTCATTATATCCGATATTAGCAAATAAAAGCCAAAAAGAGGCAATAGTTTTGTAGCTTGAAAATAAACCGTAGTCATATACTGACAGGTATCTTGCGATGAATAAGAGTACGAAAGTCCCCGCTATTTGCCTTGAGTATAAAGATAATGGGTATAATTGTTCAATCAGTATTTTTTTTATCATATAATTTTTATTATTATTTTATACAATAGTTATTTTAAATAAAACATATTAGGATTTTAAGATATGAAACTTTTCTATTTGCAAAACCTGTTAATATAGTTAGTAATTTAGTATCAAAAAAAATGTTAAAGGTATAAATATGTTTATTCTTAATCATTCTGAATGTTGCGGTTGTTCTGCATGTTATAATATATGTCCTAAAAATGCTATTTCTATGAAAGAAAATAGTGAAGGATTTTTATATCCGTTCATAGATGAAGAAAAATGTGTTGATTGCGGGTTATGCAAAAAAGTTTGTCCTATTCTTAATAAAACAAATGATAACTTCAAAAAACCAGACTGCTATGCAGCTATGGCAGATGATGAAACAAGAAAAGTCAGTTCTTCAGGTGGTGCTTTTAGTATTCTTGCAAATTATATTTTAAGCCAAAACGGATATATTTGCGGTTGTACTTTTGATACGGATGAATTAAGGGCTAGGCATATTATTATTAATTCAAAAAGTGATTTAAGCAAACTTAGAGGCTCAAAGTATGTTCAAAGCGATATAGGGGTTGTATATAAAGAAATAAGAAATTTATTGGATGCTGATAATTTTGTTTTATTTTCAGGTACCCCATGTCAGGTAGCTGGATTGTATTCTTTTTTGAATAAAGATTATGAAAAACTGTTGACCGTGGATATTTTATGCCATGGGGTTCCTTCTCCGAAGGTTTACAAAAAATATTTGAAAGAATTATTGCATTATGATGATGAAAAAGTTGTTTGTGTAAATTTCAGAGATAAAGTAAGAGGATGGTCACCAACTCTTACAAATACTACTACTACTACTACTACTACTTATAGCTTTGTTCAGGTTGATGACAGTTATATGCAGTTGTTTTTGAATAATATTTCATTAAGAGAAAATTGTACCGGTTGCAAATTCTGTTCAACTCAAAGAGTGGGAGATTTTACTATTGCCGATTTTTGGGGGATAGAGAATTTTGATAAGAGTTTGAATGATGGGAAGGGAACATCCTTAGTTCTTGTTAATAATTGTAAATCAAGAGATTTATGGAATGATATAAAAAATAATTTTAAGGTAATAAAGGAAGTTCCTCTGAAATATGCAATATTAGGTAATCGAAATCTTTATGCTCCTCATCGAGTTCATCCAAAAAGAAAAGCATTTTTTGAAAATTTAGATAAATATTCGTTAAAACAGCTAGTTAATATGTATCTGTTTGACAGATATGACTGCGGTATTATGAATTATTGGGCAACTTGGAACTATGGCGCAATTCTTACATGTTATGCTCTTCAAGAGTTGTTGAAAAATTTAGGCTATACAATAAAAGTTATTAACTACAGAGCTAAGCAATGGACAAATAGATATGAGTTTCCTTGTTGTAAAGGTAAAATTGATTTTGTTCATAAATATTTTAGTCTCACAGAGTTATGTCAAAATAAAAAAGATTTATCAAACTTAAATGACACTTTTGATACTTTTATTGTGGGTTCTGATCAAGTTTGGTCATATAATTATTATCTTCAGTATTTATATTTTTTGGATTTTGTAAAAAATGATAAAAAGAAAATAGCTTGTTCTGCAAGTATGATTTTTGAGAAATTTGAACAATCAGATGATGTAAAAACAGCTATAGAGTATTATATGAAACAATTTGATGCTGTGTCAGTAAGGGAACTTGAAAGTGTTGATGTTTGCAAAAAGGAATTTGATACAGATGCAGCATGTATTTTGGATCCTGTGTTTTTGCTTGATAAGACTCAATATGAGCAATTAATAAATAATTCAGAATTAGAAAAGAAAAATTATATTGCACTATATGTTCTAGATAATAATAAAAATATTGAAGAAACTGTAGCCAAGTTAGCTGAAAAATATAGCTGTAGTGTAATAAAAATGAATAAAAATGAGTCTGTTGAAGATTGGTTATATACAATAAAAAATGCAAGATTTGTAGTAACTGATTCATATCATGGCACTTGTTTTTCTATTATCTTTGAAAAACAGTTTATTTCTTTTTGTAATTCTCGAGGCAATAGTAGGTTTCGTTCTTTATTCTCAATGTTAAGAATGTCAGATAGACTTTTTTCAAATATATCAAGTCTTGAAGATATATTTGCTGCTATAAATACAGAAGTTGACTACAACGTAGTTAATAATATTCTTAATAAAGAAGCATCAAAATCTTTGAACTGGTTGTGTGATGCATTAGCTTTGAGAAAAAATAAATTTAAACAATCTGTTGAATCAAGATTATTAAATATTTTGATTGAAACAAAGCAAATGCCTAAGGGGTTACCGTATATTTTCAGAGCAAAGAGAAAAACGAAAAGAATAATAAGATGGATTTTCAGACAAATCAAAATCAAACTTTTTATGTTGAGTGAAAATACATTCTTTTTAAAATAAAATTACTAATTTTCTAAGACATCTGATAGTTGTCGAGCGATTTTTTCTATGGAAAATCTTTTGACATTCTCTTTTCCGAGAGAGATTAGTTCTTGTCTTCTTTGTCCGTTATTTATGAGATATTCCAACTTTGCAGCAATACCATTTGAATTAGGAATGCAAAATTCTGCACCATTCCCTGCTATTTCTCTAAATACAGGGATGTCCGAGCATAATACTGGACACTTAAAATATTGTGCTTCTATAATTGGTATACCAAATCCTTCTTCCAAAGAAGGTAATACAAAAAATTTTGCATTTTTATAAAGGGCAATAATTTCTTCTGTTGTTATATATCCAGCGTAAATTATTTTTTTATTGGATATTTTAGAATCAGAATATTGTAAATGTCCTTTATATCCGGCAACAACAAGTTTTATATCTTCTTTTATATTATTTATTGCCGTAATTAATTCTTGTATATTTTTATGTTTGAATGAACCTGCGAGTGAAAATATATAATTGTCCGATTTTAAGTTTAATTTATTTAAAATATTTAAATCTTCTTTTGAATATTTTATGACATCATTGACACAGTTATATGTAATGCCTATTCTATTTTCTAGGAGATTAAATTCTTTTATTAATTGTTTTTTTACAGTGTTAGACACTGTAATAATTTTAGTTGACTTTTCTTTTGCAATGTTAAGTTTAAATAAGTATGATTTTTTACATTTTTCTCCAAAGAAATTTTCTCTATATGGCATAAGATCATGGAATACTACGTAATTTTTTGTATTTCTTCGTGTAAAGTACGGCATGATATAACAAGGATATATTATTATATCTGGTTTTAGTAATAATGTTTGTAAATAAAAATAAGTATTCAACCATATAAAATAAAGTTTAGAGCCTAAGAATTTATTTTTATAAAAAGGGTTACTGAAATATTTTATATTGTAGTTATTTTTTAGAATTTTAATATATGTTTGAGTAAATGCAGCCATTCCACAGTTGCTATTTATTTTCAGTATTGTAATATCAATCCAAATTGTTTTTTTTCTCATTTTTTAACCTTCTAAGTGTAATTTTATAAGTTCTATGTGTTCTTTATTAAACCCAAATAAATATCCTATTGCATGCATTATTATATAAGATATTTTCATTGAATAGAGTTCAAATAAAGATTGATGTTTTCTTGCATAGATATATTTACTTTTTACCCTCATTTTGGCATTTTTCCAAAAATTTTTAGAAGATTTTTCTTCTAAATGTATTATTTTTGCTTGAGGGATAATTTTTATAGAATAACCTTCTTTTTTTATTCTTTTGCATAAATCAACTTCTTCTGCATACATGAAAAATTTTTCATCAAATACCCCTATTTTATCTAAAATTGATTTTCTAAAAAATATGTCCGCTCCAGTGATAAAATCAACTTCTTTTATGTTATCAGGTTTTTTTTGATTTCTTAAAATAGGAAAAATTTTTTTTAATAGCCAAGAAATAGATAGTGTATTGAAAAAATTTGGGAAATTTGCAAAAGACATCACATAATTAAGATTTTCATCATATAAAGAACTTCCGCATACGGCAACATTTTTATTTTCTTCTTTATTCATAAAATCGTACATAATTTTTATTGCATTATTTATTAATAAAGTATCAGTATTGAGGCATAATATATATTTTCCATTAGCTTGTTTTATTGCTAAGTTATTTGCAGATCCAAAACCAGCATTAACAGGATTTTTAATTATATTAATGTTCGAAAATTCTTTTTCTATTGCTTCAATTGAGCCATCTTGCGAGTTATTATCGACGACAAAAATTTCAAACTCTATTTCTTTTGTTTTTTCGATGACAGATTTGATGGCATTTATTGTTAAATCTTTTGTTTTATAATTTATAAATATTATTGATACATCCATAATTATTTTTCCTTTATTTTTATTTATATTCTTTATATTTATAGCTTTTATATGATTTTGTAGTTAATAATAGATAGAATAAATTTTTTTAATAGTTTGTTAGGTTTTAACATTGCAATTAAATAAATCATAGGGATAAATGGTCCTCTTAGTCTATGAATTGCTCCAGTATTTCCTAATGTAATGCAATAAATACTAAACATAAAGATTATTGATAATAATATAGAAAATAATAAATATTTTTTTTCAATAAACACCAATTTTATATTTTTAAAAAATGATGGCAACATAAAATATAACATTAACATATCAAAAACATAAACGATTCTTGTTGCATATATCCATTCCCAAGGAAATGGTGCTAAGAATAAGTAAATATATCCTATTATAAAGGGTAATAAGAAAAATTTGCTATATAATGCCCCAAAATCAATTGATACTTCTGCTGCTCCTGTTTGATAAGCTGTTTCTCTTATTTCAATTAAAGATTCAACTGAAATACTTTTTAAAAGAGTAATTGAATTTAAAAAATATTTTAGAATAAAGAGGAACGTAACTATTAATATGGGTAATAGTATATATAATATTAAAGAAAACTTGGAAGTTTTTATTCTATTGTTTTTGTAGGTTCCTTTTAAACTACATAAAATAAATGCTACAAAAAATGCTGATATCAAAATGTAAGAAGCATAAGGTCTAAACAAATATAATAAAAATAAACTTATTAACGTTAGAGGTAAGAAGAAAATATTTTTAGATTTGAAAAATAAAAATGACAAATATATTGATGAATACATGAAAAGTGTTATATAAGCATCTCGTATTAAAACAGAAGTATTCATAACATGAGCAAATGTTAATATAGATAATACAGAATATATTTTGGCAATTTGTTTATTTTCTAAAGTGTTTTTACCAATTAAATAAATAAAAATTGCAGTAAATCCAGAAATAAAACAGTTAAGTAAACAAGGTAAAAATGGGTTAGTTCCAAAAAAATGATATAATATGCCTGTAATTTTAGGGAAAACTCCTCCTGTTAAATGTTCCGAAAATGTCGTCAGTGAAAAATTCTTTGCAACATAACTTCCTAAAGAATGGTATAAAACTCCATCGTTATCAATAGTAAATGGAGTAAATGAGTTATTTGTCGGTAAGTTATAACCTAACAAGTAATATTTAAAAATATGCCAAAATAAAATAAAAATAAAGTGGAATAATATCGATAATAAAAATATTTTTGAAACAAATTTATCGTTTACAAAATAGTTTAGAACTGCAAATAAAAATATAGTTATTAGAAAATATATTCCAAATGGTAATACTACTAAATCTAGATCAGTAATTTCTAATAAAAAAGAAATAGTTAAAAGAAGAAAAATAGTTATCAAACTTAAATATATTAATATGTTTTTATTTTTTATCAAAAGATGCAACTTATTATTCCCTAAAATCATATAAATTTTTATATCTGTCCTTAATTAAGTCAAAACTAAATATATTCTCTACTCTTTTTCTTGAATTTTGTCCTAAAATTATGCTTAAACTATTATCTTGTATTAATTTATTCATTGCATTAGCTAATTCCTCGGAATCTTTTGGTTCAACAGTTATGCCTGTTTCGTTATGAATTGATACATAATTCACACCAGTTCCTAAATTTGTATTTATTATAGGTTTGCCCAAGCGCATTGCTTCTAATAAAACAATTCCAAAAGATTCTTGTTGCGATGAAGATACAAAAATATCACTTGCTTGTATATAATTATTTTTTGTTTTTTTATCTGAAATAGAACCCAACAAAATAACTTTATCTTTTAGGTTATTTTCATTAATATAACTTTCAAAGTCTTTTTTTAATGGTCCATCTCCAATAATTAATAAAAAAGCTTCTTCTACATTTTGCATTGCTTGAATTAAATAAGAAAAACCTTTAGCTTTAACAAATCTTCCTATAGCCAAAATAATTTTTTTATTTTTATATTTTTCTTTTATTTTATTAACTTCTTCTTGATTATAATCTAATTTTAAATCAACACCATAAGGCACTATTTCACATTTTTCTTTATTCTCAGATAATATAGGGTCACTATTTATAATTGTTGGAGATAATACATGAATTTTATCTGCTATTTTATAAAAATATTTATAAATCCCCCAAAAAGGTTTCATTACTTCATCATAACCAACAATAGCTCCGTGATATGTAATATACATCTTTTTATACTTTGGACGAGCGATAAAATGAGCAATGACGGCAAATATAAACGGCATATGATAATGAATGATATCAGTATCAACTCTTGATAACTTCCAGATAAACTCTGGAGAAATTGTATTTGCTGCAAATTCAAACAGATATTTGCAACGATTGTATTTTACATCGTTTTCAACAGATGTTTTTTCACTATTTGAGCAGCATAAAACTTCTTTTTCAAACAGTTCATCAGGCAGACTTTCATTTATTTGAGAGATAACAGCTTCTATACCGCCTATATGTGGGTAAGCATATCTTGTAATATGGGTAACTTTTGTTTTTTCACTCATCTCTCTTAGCCATCATTTTTCTTGACTGCCTTCTTCCAATCAATCTTATCCAAAACAACGAACAGACTCAACCAGAACAAACCGAGAGAAAAACCGCCCAAAATATCACTCGGGTAGTGAACACCAAGCCAGACACGGGTAAAACCTATTGATAAGATTGTTAAACATAAAAATGTAATTATCACATTTCTTAATATCTTATTTTTTATAAACTTGTATGCAAAATAAATCAAAAATCCGTAGAACATCATGCTCATTGTGCTGTGTCCTGACGGGAAGCTGAAGTTTGATGCCTCGACAAGCCGCATATCTACAGGAGGACGGGGGCGCTCAAAGCATATTTTCAAAAACTTGTAGAACGCATAGACAAAAGGCATTCCGCACAGGAAGATGACGGCGTTTTGATATTTTCTGAAAAGAATCAGGATTGCTCCGACTACTATAACAAAAATTGTCAGCTTGCCGCTGCTGCCTAGTTTGGTAAATGTTGCGGGAATTTCTGAAGGAATTGCTGAAAGAAAATTTTGCACAAAACGGATTATACTCAGGTCAACACTTGTGACAGCGGGTACAAACAAAGCACAGAGTGCAGTGATAGCAAATACAGCGGCGCATATTATCATTATTATGTATTCTTTTTTAGTCCTCATCGCCGAAAATTTCCTTCTCTACAAGAGCACAGATAATGTGGCCTATCATAATATGTGATTCTTGGATTACAGGCGTGCAGGATGAGGGGATTTTGATGAGGTAGTCGCATTTTTCATCCATAAGACCGCATTTTTCCCCAGAGAGTCCTACTGTTATCATTCCTTTTAACTTTGCTTCTTCGAGGGCTTTGAGTATGTTCTTTGAATTTCCTGATGTTGATAATGCTATGAACACGTCACCTTTTTGACCGTTTGCCTGAATTTGTCTTGAGAACACATGTTCATAACCGTAGTCATTGGCTATTGCGGTAAGAACGGAGGTGTTTGTCGTCAGAGCAAAGGCGCTCAGTGCTGCTCTATCAAAGTGGAATTTTGATACAAGCTCGCAGGCAATATGCTGTGCGTCAGCGGCAGAACCACCATTACCGGCGAGGAGAACTTTTTTACCCTGCTCATAAGCTTCTATGATAATATCTGATATTTTTTGAATTGTTGCAGTGATTGTTTTGTTCTCAAGAATTTTCTTCTTTGAGTTGATTGACTCTTCTATATAGCTGTTAATATTCATCCTGCCCTCGTTGTTTGCGGTTGTATCAATTATACTTTTAACAAGATGTGTTTTATACAAAATATCAAAATATTTTAACAAAATTTTTATACATCATTCTGCGCACAAAGCTAAAGCAATAGAATTTTCTCAAACCTTCTGCAAAATCGGAATTTTTTTGTTGAAACGCTGAGGAGCTGTGCGACTTTTCAGAGTTCTACCGCCTGCTCTCAGGAAGACAGGAGCATACCGTCATCCTAAGGTACAAAGACTTTTACCGCCTCAGGCAGAACTGATATGTTCAAATTATGCGGAAGCTTGCGATTTTCTCCATCGATGTGCAAAGACTCATCTTCAACAACAATCGATACGGTAGCGGCCTGCGCATACATAACTTTGGAGTTCGGATGATGAAATCCGAATAAAATCTGCATAAACACTTCTACAAAATCAAGAAAATTCTTTGCGCAGAGAATAAATATATCTAACTTACCATCATCAACGGAGCCTCTCGGTGCTACCGTAAACAAATTCTTGAACATATTGCCGGCATTTGAAATAATCACAGAACTTGCATTAACAATAATTTCCCGTCCGTCGATTTTTATTTTATAAGTCTTTCTGTTGAGTTTGAACAAGCTGATAATCCCCTGCAAAAAATAAGCCAGATAACCAATTTTGTTCTTCAACCCTGTTTTGGCACCGTTGATAATATCAGCATCATACCCGAGACCGACCCTCAAAGAGAAATACTGGTTATCAGCTTTGCCGATGTCGATGTCTGAGGTCTTGTCAGAAAGAATTATATCAAGCGCTTTGTTGATGTTTGAAGGTATCAACAAACCTTCCGCAAACAAATTAGCGGTGCCGCAAGGAATTATCCCGAGCTTTCTTGAGCTGTTAACAATATAAGGCAACACCCCGAGCACAGTGCCATCTCCGCCTACTGCGACAATGGTGTCATATTTTTCAATATCTTTTATAAGAGGAAGCAGGCTGATATAAATGAATTTAAACGCAATACCCTCTTCTTTGAATCTTTTGAAGATAATTCTCTTATAAGAAAAAGCTTTTTGTCTGCCTGAGCGGGAGTTAAAGACTACAAGAATTTTTTTCATGGATGACGTCACATTCCTTTAATAATATTTAATTAAATCACAAAAAAAACTTGCTGCAAGATTTCCTTTAAAGTTTAATTAAAAAAGATTTTATATATTTACAAAGACTTGTAGAGGAGAAAGAAATTGAGAGTTCAAAAACAGGATAAAATGTGGGAAGTCAAAACCATGGGGCGTTTTGACAAATTCAAACTGAAATGTCAGGAAATTGCAATTCACCATATATTGAACTACGTAGGCAAAGACAGTAAAAATAATCTGATAAAACTTGCCAAAATATTTGAAAAAATCGCGGGCTCGGAAGGCTCAAAACGCCATGCCAGAAGAATGCAGTGGCTGTTCAAAACAGACCATCCTCATCTTCTGTGGTGGGAGAAAATTATCAACGAACTGCACCCGAATTGCAGGGATAAATGGATTATGAACTTCTTTGTCCATGGCTACTACGGAGATAACCAGAGGAAAAGAGCTGCGTTCAATGAGAAAAACGGTTTCTTTCCTCCTACAGTACTGCTTGCAAGCATTACAAAGAAATGCAATTTTCACTGTAAGGGATGCTGGGCGCATGAATATGACGTAAGAGAAGATTTATCAAAGGACAAATGGCGCCAGATATTCAAAGAAGCAAGAGATGAAATGGGTATCCATATGATACCGGTTGTCGGCGGCGAACCTTTTGCAAGACCTGAGTTTCTCGAGCTGGCAGAAGAGTTTCCAGATTGTGCCTTCATCACATTTACAAACGGCTCTCTTCTGACTGATAAGACAATAGAACGTCTTCAAAAACTCGGGAATGTTCATCCGATGTTCTCTCTTGGGGGATGGAAAGAGCAAAATGACGCAATCAGAGGCGAAGGCTGCTTTGATATGGTTATGGAAAAGATGGACAAGCTCAAAAAAGCAGGCATCTTCTTCGGGGCAAGCATTACGGCAACAAGAGAAAACACTGATGATGTCACATCCGATGAATTTATGCAGATGCTGAGCGACAAGGGTGTTCTCTGGAGCTGGTTCTTCCATTATGTGCCAATCGGCGAAAGCCCGAATGTGGACCTTGTACCTGATGCAAACCAGAGAAATCAAATCAAAAAAGCGGTCTACAATGCAAGGAATACTCTGCCTATGTTTACTGTAGACTTCTGGGGTGACGGACCGGAGATGATGGGGTGCATAGCAGGCGGAAGACAATATATTCATGTAAACCCGAAAGGTGATGTTGAACCATGCACTTTTGTTCACCTGGCTACTCACAATGTTAACAACTGTACACTGACAGAAGCTCTTGCGGCTCCTTTTATGAAAGCAATCAGAAAGAACATTCCTTATGACGGGAACATGCTCAGACCATGCATGATAGTTGACCATCCTGAAGTGTTGAGACAGTATTATAAAGAATTTCAACCGTATGAAACACACAAGGGCGCTGCTGATTATCTGACCAATCCTGAGATAATGAAGAAAATTGACTGCTACTCTTGCAATGTAAAGGAAATTATGGATGAAGAGTGGGCTAATGACTTTTATATGACAATCTTCCCTCTCGAAGGCGAATATTATCATGACAGAGAAATCCTCTGCAGCAGACAGGTTCCTCAGGGAGGAGTCCACGGCGGGTGCGAAAAAGCAGGCGGCTGCCACTGCGGCAAAGACATCAGCCATCTGAAAGATGAGGAGCAAAAAGAACTTGCCTCCTCTGCAAAGTAGGTTAATTTAATAAATATTCGGATATAAGGAAAAAGCGATGAAAATATTCTCAAAATCTGTCTATGTTTTGTTATTCACAGACATGTTGATTTTTCTGTTTTCTTCGCTTTTTCTGTATCAGAAAATATCTCTCCCTGATGAATACAAATGGCTGACAGTTGCTGGACTCACTTTGATAGGATTGTATGTTCTGTTTCTCAAGGGATATTACAAAATAAGAACATATAACTTCTTCTTAAAAGATTCTTATCTTCTCATCGAGGGGCTTGTTCTATCCGCCATGCCCGTATGTATTATGCTGCTTATGTTTCATGTTCAAAACAGAACGGTGTTCAAATTTCTGTTGAGTGAAACAACACTTGTTTTTCTTTTGATATCATTGTTCAGGACATTATTTTACTGGCATCGAAAGCATATCAAACCCGATACAAACGTTTTGATTATCGGTGCCGGAGAAATCGGCAAATTGATGGCGGATGAAATACTCAAAAGACCTGTCCTGAAATTCAATCTTAAAGGGTTTGTTGATAATGATGCAAATAAGGCAAATCTTGTCTACCGGGGAATAAATGTTCTTGGAAAGACGGCAGATTTGCACAAAATAATTCCTGAATACAATATAAAAATTATCATTGTTGCTATCAGGCATGAACCTGATTATCAGACACTTATGGATATATCGGAATGCGTGCCGCAGGGTGTTTCTATATGGAAAATGCCTTCGTTTTATGAAAAAATTGCATTCAAAATTCCCGTACAATCAATTACTCCTGACTGGTTTATGTACAATTTTACAAGTACTCAAAGACCTGTTTATGATGTGCTCAAAAGAATCTATGATATCATAGCGGCGTCAATTATTTTAACGGTAACCATGCCTGTTCTTTTGATTATTGCAATAGGCGTAAAACTCCACGACGGAGGACCGATAATCTATACCCAGCCAAGAATAGGTAAGGGAGGCAAACCTTTCAAACTGTATAAAATCAGAACTATGTGTATGAATGCCGATAAAGCGGGCATGGTGGATAAGGGTAATACTGAAGATGACAGAGTTATACCTTTTTGCAAATGGGTAAGAAAAGCCCGTTTCGATGAAATTCCTCAGATGATAAATATCCTCAAGGGAGAAATGAGCATTGTCGGTCCGAGAGCAGAGTTCGAAGATTTTGTAAGAAAATATGAAAAAGAAATTCCCTTCTACAACAGACGCCACTGGATAAAACCCGGGTGGACCGGCTGGGCTCAGATAAATCAGGGACACTGTGTTCAGGTAGATGACATCACTGAGAAATTGAGATATGATTTCTATTACATAAAGAAAAGAAACATCTTCTGGGAAATAAGCATATTGCTCAAAGCCGTCGGTTTGGCTCTGAGCGGAAGACATTCTTAGGGTAAGATTATGAGTATATCAGCAGAACAAACAAACACTCTTCAGCAAACACCTCAGACAAAAAAACAAATGTTGAACTATATAAATGTTTTCAGAGGTTTTGCAATTCTTGCTATTGTTGCAATACATACTCTTTTGTTCTCGCACAATACATCTTTTCAGAGTGCAATTTCTGCCGAGCTTTTGGGCAGCGGCAGTGTGTTCTTTGTTTTTATCTCAGGATTTTTATTCCAGCATCTTGCGTATAAATTTGAGTATCAGACATATCTCTCAAAAAAATGGAATAATGTAATATGTCCTTATCTCATAACATCAATCCCCGGGATAATAAATGTCATGTACTTTTGCAATCCTGTTGATAACCCTTATCATGAATTTAACAAAGGGATTCAGGTCTTTCTCTTCTACTGCACCGGATACTATCACAATCTGCCGACATGGTTCATACCGATGATGGCGGTGTTCTTTATTCTTGCACCTGTATTGTTGTTTCTCGAGAAAAAAGGTTTGCTGTTCAAATCTATCCCTCTGTTGTTATTGATGACTCTTCTTGTTCAACGACCGGATGGGAACAGTCCTTATATTGCAGCATGTTCTTTTCTTCACTTTTTATCAGTTTATGTGACGGGAATGTATTTTGCAGCGAACAAGGATAAAATTGATTTATCAAACAAAGCTCTTTTCTTAATGAGTGCTCTTTTTGTCCTGCTCAGTGCAGTGTCTGTATATAACATTATGGCTGAAACATACATACATCTTTCGACATTCTCAAAACTTGTCCTCGCATTGATAATTATGGCTCTTTTGAAGAGATATGACAGTTTTATACAGAGTAAAACATTCATTAACAAAACCTTCGATATCTTGGCAAAATACAGCTTCGGTATATTTTTTGTACATTACTACGTTAATGTTTTGCTTGATAGAGCTTTCTTCAAAAAATATATTATGCTATATGCTCCGACAGGGACAGAGATAAACCTCGGTATCATTGCAACGGTGTCAATGAGGCTTGTGAGCGTTACCGCTATCAGCTTGCTGATACTTTATATAGCAAAAACAATACTTCTCAAGTTGAATATTAAAAATACAAGGATGTTTTTGGGAATTTAGTTTTCTTAATAAACTGTCAATATCTATCTTTCAGTGATATTTAAATTTGTATAGTCCGATTTATTCAGGAATATACAAATTAAATGAGTATCACCGGTGTTAATAACATACAGACCATTTTGCCTGTTTCAAAAATTCCGTATTTAAAAAATATTAATGCCCTAAATAATATATCTGAAGAACAGAGACAAGAATTTAGGCAAAAGACCATTAAAACAGCATTGATTGCTAGTGCGTCAAGTATTTTGCTATTAGGCGGTGCGCTTATGTTATTCAGAACGGGAAAACTATCAAAAGGCGTACAAAAATTATCTGTATGGACAAGTGAGTCTCAGAGTATTCCTGCAAAACTCATCAGAGAGTACAGAAACTTGAACAAAATAAATGTTCAAATAAGCGATGAAGCGTTCGACCACTTCAGAGCTAAAACAAAAAACATAAACGGACTTAACAAAGATGGAGTCTACGGGGCTCATGAAATGAGCGCATTCATCAAAGCGTTTTTTCCTCAAAAAACTTCTAACTCTATTCTTAGCATAACAATACATCCCGACTCAAATCAGATGTTCAACATAAAATATATGAAAGACGGAGAAACTGCAGAAAAAATTGTTTATATCGGAAAAGAAATAGCTTCTGATACACTCGGTTTATTTAAAGATTTGTGTTCTCCTGATGTCAAAAAAGCAAATAAAAAATTATTCAAGAGAATAATGAATAATCCTTCAAAGACAATAGATATCACTCCTCCTAAAGAAGCGGAAGAGATGAGCAGTTTTTTAGGAAGGTTGAATGAAATAAAACCAAACGGAGAAATTCTTGAAGTTATACAAGACCCTATGAACAATGGTATCTGGGATATTTTGTACAGAAAAAATGCAGATTGCGGAATACTTCACAAAACAGTCTATATGAATGCACCTCTTGATGATAAAACAAAAGATATGTTCAGACAGTTGTTTGATAGAAAAAATAGTATCTCAAGTTTTTCATTCAAAGATATTTGTTCTTTATTGAAGAATTCTAAAGGTATATTAACAATCCAAAATATGAGTGATGATACAAGAAATTTGCTGAACTCAAAAAACATAGATTTTGAGAGGTTTCACTCGAAAGAATCTTTCGAAAAATTCAAAAAGTTGCTGAAAAAACGTTATTTCTCCAAAGATGTTCTAAAATCTTCCGACTTTTTTGAACGTATTGATATGAACTCATCTCCTGTTGATAATCTGCTGGGCGGCAAATTTGTCTGTTCTGATGAGAGAATGAAAGAGATGGCTCAAAAAGCTTTTGAAAAAGGGGTGATACTTCCATCAAAAAACGGCAAACAACAGATAATTATAGGGAAGCAAAACGGAATTCTCTTTACTGCTTTCGGAGCTTTTGATAAAGAAACAAAAACATTCCTCATAGACAAATCTTTCTTTCCTCTAAGCCATGGCAATGATATGCATGAAAACCTTATTCAAACATATATGGAAGAGAAGGGAAAGCTCAATCTGCTAAACCTCCCTCTTTTTATCGGAATAAAAGGTGACAAACTTTTAGATAGATTTTTACTCAATACAGTATTTTCTATAAGTTCAAAAGCCGCTATTTATTCATCAGGTTTAGTCGGTTCTCTCTGTATGTCAAATGCTGCAAAACAAAATATGGCTACAAACAATGTGAGTTTGCAGAAACTTGCTTAAGCTGACCTCTTTTTGAAAGTTCATCAATCAAAATCAGATTATAAATTTTTGCTGATTTACTCTCAAAATTCTTTGCATCATTAAGTTGATAAAAGTTTCTATAGTCAAGATGAGCAATTCCTCCGTATTTAGATGCCTCGGAAAAAGCAAGATAATTTCCGATATAAGAATTTGCAAAACTCGGATCTTTGATGTTGAATTTTTTTAACAATTTCCGGTCAGTTATTACATCAGGTTTAATTTTTCTTATTTCATCTCTCAAAGCTAAAATATCCTCGTTCAAACTCCTGAAATCTGTCTGTTTTTCAGGCAGCCCAAGGTGTTTCAACATTAAATCCCTGAAAATTCTCAGAGTTTTTCCAGATGCTGTAAAATCATAGAATACAAAAGTTTTTTTGCTGTCTTCAATATTCTTCTTGGATATTCCCTGCTCTTCCAAAAATTTTTCATAATCATAAAAATATTCAGCCTCAACAACATCCCGATACCCTGTTGAATACCTCAAGTCTGAAATAGGAAGATATTTCGTTTCAACACCGCTGAATTCAAACACTCTGCCGAGAGGTGCCGGTGATGTCCCGATAGAGACAAAGACATATTTATCTTTTCCGTATTTTTTATCCAAAAAATCTTTGAGCGGCAGCGCTACTGCAATGTTATCATCAACTGCTTCTTTAGTTTCATAGTTGTTTACCGCACTAATTTGGGCAGGTGTAAGTTTTCTATATTCAAGAGGGGTAATTTTTTTTGTCGAAGACAGCAAATTTTTTGCTTTTTGATAATTCGATACCTCTTTGCTTCGTTCAAACTTATCCGTTGTTAACCCGCAAAATGATGTATTGGGAAATTTCGTCTTTTGGCTTGAATAATATGGATAAAAAGTACTTTTTATCGCTGAATTGAAGAAAATTTTCATGCATCACCATTCCTTACATTATATAAATAATGCCGTCAAGAAAGTTTTTGAACACTATCTACAAAGATTTTCTATTCTTCGGGTTGTTTTTCAATATTCCCATCTCTTCGAGTCTGTGCATAACGTACAGGTTGTAAATTTTTGATGTATCATTTGAATAAATCTTACATTCTGCGATATTTGACAGCATTCTGCAACTAAGATGCCTTATTCCTCCGAAATATTCTGCATGAGAATCAGCCAGATACTGCATTATATAATCATCAGCGAAATCTTTATTCGAGCTTTCTTCATCAAACCGGTTGAGAGGTTTTTCTTTTTTAGCACAGCAATAATAAAGATCTTCATTCAAACTGCGGAAATCGGTCTTATCTTCAGGCAGGTTTAAATGATACATCATCAAATCTTTAAATAAACTCAATGAATGTCCTGAGGATGTGTAATCATAGAATACAAAAGTTTTTTTATGTCTTTCCAGATTCTTTTTTGATATTCCCTGCTCTTTCAAAAATTTTTCATAATCCTCAAATCCGGCGCTTCTGACTATATCTTGATATTTATCAGCATACATCAAGTCTGATATCGGCAGATACTTTGTTTCAACCCCGCTAAATTCGAATATTCTTCCTATTGGGGATGGTGATGAACCTATTGATACAAAGATATATTTGTCTTTTCCGTATTTTTTATCGAGGAATTTTTTGAGAGGCAGAGCAACGGCAAGATTATCTTCAACGGCAATTTGCAGATTATCATCAAGATTATAATAAAAAAAGTCTTTGAGTTGTTCGTCAGAAAGTTTTTTGTATTCATTAGGGGTAACTTTTTTAACTGAGTTCAAGAGCTTTTCGACTCTTCTGCTGTTTTCAAACTGTTTGCTTGGCAGAAAAATATCTTCTCCCTGTCCAAAAGACAATGTATAATTATTATTACGGCTTTTATCAACAGCCGTAACAGGGCGAGAAATTTGTATTTTGGGGAATAAGATGTTCATATTCAATACAAGGTTGTAAAAAAAATTTTTTGAACTGTCTATAAAGTTTTTTGAAGCATAAAAAATAAGCCGATAATGGGGTTCGAACCCACGACCTTTCGATTACGAATCGAATGCTCTACCAGCTGAGCTATATCGGCTTATGGTTTAAATATATCACAAAAATATTTTTACGAATAACTTTTGATGTGCACTCATGCAGAAGTCATAGACTCTTCGCTGCGCTCAGAGTGACCTTGAGAACATGTCATGCTGAGCGTAAGCGAAGTATCTTTTACATTATTGAGATTCTCCGGTAAAGCTCAGAATGACATTGTTGTTTCTTAGATTTTTGTGAGGATAAAGACTGATGATAGCATTCCGACTATTGTCTGGAGTGATTTTGTAACCATATCTATCCAGTCGTTTCCTCTGATTTTTCTCGGGATGACGATTGTATCACCTGGTTCAATTGAATTTGATGTTAGCAGGTGGGTTCTTTTTGCTCTGCCGTTTACTCCGATTTTGTAGATTTTTGTTCTTCTTGCGTTTGGAGTGTAACCGCCGCCCATTTTGATGTAATAGCCTGCTTTTTTACCGTCTTTGTAGAGGAAAGAGGTTTCGTTATAGACCTCACCTATTACAGTAACGTGGTTTGATTCTTTGGGAATAAAGATTTCGTCGCCGTCTTGAATTTCGATATTCTGGTCTTTTTTGATTTTAGAGAGGTCGTTGTTTTTTATGTCAAGAGCGATACGCCCAAACAGCTGGGAAGAGATATTCTGGTTATCTTCTTCGATATCTTTCATCATCTGCATTCTTGCCTCGGTGTCATCTTGTGTTGGACGAAGATTACTTGCCATCTGCCCCTGGATAAGTTTGATGTCTTTCATGTTTTTCTCTTCGACCATTTTTCTTGATTTGTTTGCAAGCGAGGCACGGGTAAATACAATCCCTCTCAGGTCAGCTTCATCATCAAGTCCGCCTGCTTGTTCTATCATATCAACGAGTTTTTTGCCTTCTACAAAACGATAGACACCCGGTTTGTTGACGAAACCCGATACTTTTACCGTTTTGATTATCTCATTTTCCCGGAGAGGTCTGAACATTATTTTGTCGTATGGATTAATTTTTATGCTTTTTGTTTGATCTGTTTGGATAAAGATGTCGTAGAGATAGTATGTTTTTGTATTTTGGTCTTTATCGGTAATTTCAACCGCAACATTTGATGATGGCAGAAGTACACTGCTTGTTGATGCAGCTATTGCCATTTTTGTGTTTTCGCTGTCTGCAGCAGGCTCTTCTGTTGGCAATTCTTCGTTGTTGTTTACGTCTTTGATGTTTGCATCAGAGTTTGAGGATACTATGAACTGTATATCAGCGAGAACATCTTTGAGAGTAAGATTTTCCGTATAAGGAATTTGTTTCGGTCTGTCGATGCAGCCGTAGACTTCGATGAAGTTTGTGTTTGTGGATTTGTAAACGGTGATAACATCTCTCGGTTCAAGAGAGGGGTTATTTCCTCCGTTGAAGAAGTCCTCAAGAGATACGGGTATAACTTTGACCTGTTGTCCGTCACCGTCAATTCTTTTGATGACTGCCTGATAAATGAACGTTTCCTCTTGCAGGTCATTTTTATCTTTGAGGATGTCAGATAGTTTCATTCCTTCTTTGTATTCGAATATGGCAGGTTGTTTAACGTTACCTTCGAGAGTTATAAAGTTTTCCGCTTTTCCGTAGAGTTCCCGAAATTCAACAATATCTCCGTTAGAGAGTTTTGTTGATGCAAAAGCGTCTTTGTTGATATCTTTTGATATTCTTTCGCCTGTTTGAGAGTTATAAGTTCTTATGTTTAGTACGTTCTTGTCTGTTGAAGGAAGCAGACCGCCTGCATAGCTTAAGATATTCCAGATGTTTTCTGAGGGCGAAAGTTCGTAGATGCCCGGAATTTTAACTCCGTTTTTGATAGCGATGACAGAACCTATGTTGCCGACAAAAATTCTGTCATTGGGGCGCAGTCTTATATTGCTGTCTTTCCCTCTGAAAATTGTTTCGTAGAGGTCAACTTTTTGTTTTTGACCTGATGATGAAGTGTAGGTAATGTTTCTGAGAGAGCCGCTTTTGTTTACTCCGCCTGCAGCTGCGAGGGCTTCTATTATTGATGAGTTATGCCCTACGGCAACTTTTCCGGGTTTATTTACATATCCGTAAACAAATACGGCAAAATCAGACTGGTCGGAAACAGATATTCTGACTTTTATGTTTGAAAATTTTCTGCTTGCCATTGTCTGTAGAGATTTCTCAACATCAGCAACGCTGTATCCGTCTGCTTTGGTTTCTCCGATTCCTGGAACAAAGAGATTTCCTTTTGAGTCAACCTGAGCATCGGCAACAGGTGAGATAAGAGAACTTCCGTTGATAGAGAGAACATCAACAGAGTCACCCCAGAGGTAAACTTTAACTTTTTCTCCGATGTTGAGTTTGTATGTGCCGTCATATTTGCCCATGCCTGAAGTTGAAACATTTTGGAAAAAGTCATATCCGATTTGTTTGAGTATCACAGCATTAACATCAGATGAGCCTGCTTGCATTTTGTTTATGTCAGATGAGAAGATTTTTTCTATCGGGCTCTGATTTTGATCTTTCAGTGCGTTTACTTTTTGAATTTTTTCTTCTTCAATTTTCTGGTTAATAATCTGAGCACTGTTGATGTTATTGTTCAGATACATCGAATCTTCCGTTTGGGCGCTTATGCCTGTAGTTGAGATTGCGTTTGCATAAGATAAGTGCAGCACAAACAGCCCGATGAACAGGGCTGTTTTGATAAGGGTGTTGGATAATAGTCTGTTTTTCATTGTCCTCTCTCGATTATTATTTTATTTGTTATATACGTACCACTAGGTTATTGCGATTTGAGCAAGTGATTTGATGGCAGGCCAGTCAAATCTCCAAAGACCTGAAACATCAAGTGCATAGTTTCCTACACAGGCCAGTTTGCAGTCTTTGCAAGCATTTGCCACTTCTATGAATTCTTTTGACCTGAGAGCCTCGCCGAAAGGTCTGTTTCTGACATTCAAAAACGGTTTTCTATCAGTGCATTTGAGCAGGTCGCCGTTTGAGTAGATTACTGTTGCAACCTGAGGCCAGTGGCATTCATAGTAGTTTTGTTTATTGATTATGTAATCCATGAAGTAGTCAGAGTTTCTAATCGGATAGCCTGCTTTTTTGAGCTCTTTGATTTTGATGAAGGTTTCAGCAAGCGCATCCGTTTCGAGTTCTAATTTTTTAAGATAGTCTTTGCCCTGCCATTCATGGAAGTCCTGATTGCTTTTATTTACGGTGAAATAAAGCAGGATGTCAGTGTCCTGACAGAATTTTGCGACTTCTTTGAGCTGTTCGAAGTCATTAACTGCTGATACAGTGCAGCAGATGTATATTCTCATTTTTGGTGAGTGTTTTTTGTGATATTCGATACCATTGACCACTCTGTCATATAGCCCCGGCATTTTTCTTATTTCGTCGTGTTTTGCACCTATAGCATCGAGTGAAACAAAGGCGATATCTGTATATTTCCCAAAATCAGGGTTTTGTTCGAGGAAATAGCCGTTTGTTGCCATTTTGGTGTACCATCCGAGGTCATGAGATTGTTTGCATATTTCAGCAAAATCTTGTCTCAAAAGAGGTTCACCACCCCATAGAATGCTGTCGACATAACCTTCCTGTTTTGCTTCTTTCATAAGTCTTTGAATTTCTGCAAGAGTCATATCGTCGTTGTCTTTGTGGTATTTCCAGAAGCAGAAATCGCAATTGCAGTTGCATTTGCTTGTAACCATCAAAGAGAAGATGAACGGTCTCGGTCTTTTGGTCAAAAATCTTGAGTGAAGAATATCTCCCATGCTGCCGAGAAGATGACCGAAATATCTCATTCTGTCGGGAGTCATTTTATTTCGTGAATTTTTGATTGGTGTTACTTTTTCTTGAGTTGTTGATGACATTGTTTTTTGCCCCTCTCTCTTTTGTATTCCTCTATGATACTATACACAAAATATTATTAATTTAGTTTGTTAAGCTTTTATTAACATCTTTTTTTTAGCTTTTTTCCGTTTGATTAGGTCTGCAAATGCCTCTATTCTCGTGATATAACCTGCACGTCCCGTAAATTCATCCAGAATAAGGGACATAACGGGTATATCTTCATGCTCGCTTACTTTAGGAAGGATATTCTGAGTTACTATTTCAGGGTTACAGGTAAACGGGCTCAGGTGTATCAGCCCATCGGCGTTGTGTCTTGCCGCAAATACGGCATCTCCTATTGATTCGATGCATTCTCCGCCGATTGCTCTTTTCATGAACTCTGCAGCGTACTTGGTTGAGCGTTCTCTATGTGATTCTTTTTTGTAAAACAGATGAGGGGTGAGAACATGCTCTAACCAGTCAGAAAGCATGATTTGTCTTTGGACTTCTATTCCCAGTTCTCCGAGTGTTTTTTCGATATCCATGTTTGTAAACGGGTCAAGGAGAACGAAAAATTCGCCGGTAAGATAGACTATCGGGATGTCCTTTTCTCTGTCAATTTCTACTTTATCAAACTCATCCATGACTTTTTTCATGATTTTTCTGAGTTCACGTGAGTTTTCAGCTTTATCAATGAGTTTTCGCGCCTTTTTGTATATTTTTTCAGAGTCACCTCTGTGGAGCTCCCTTGGTCTTGTTTTGAAGAGTTTGATTTCTATTTTATCGAGTGCATAGAATTTTTTGAATCCCAGTCTGAAGGCGTTGATTATTTTGAGAGGATTTTTTGTTTGAGCGACATAGGAGAATTTTTTTATAACCTCCTTCATCTGCTCTTTGTACATATCAAAGACAACCATCTCAAATTTGTAGCCCATTTTTTCAAGGACATGGGAGGCTGTGATTGTGTAGGTTCCAAAACGGCATGTTCCTGGTGCCTGAAACATCAAGAGAGTATCAGCACCTAAATTTAATGCTTGGATGTAGTTTCCGAGATTCAGTTTATAAGGGAAACAGATGCCTTCTATACTGTTTTTTACACCGAGGTCGAGGGTTGTTTTGTTATTCTCTGGAGGGAGGACAACTTTTGCTCCGAGTTTTTTCAGTATAGTTTTAACAGGTATATAAACATTTCCCATCATCGGGAATGCAACTGATTTTCTTTTTTTTATTTTATTTTTTTGTGACATCTGATGACTCTATATCAAAAAATGAATATGAGATTTATTTTATCACGTAAAAAAATAAATATATAAATATAATTAATATATAGATGTTGATTTTTGACAGTTATGCTCAGGCAAGTCTTTCCGGTTTGTAGATTGTTTTTCCTGATTTAACATAGTTTCTCAGGACATTTTTTCCGATTTCTTCTTCAATATTTCCGCATACAAGAATGTTTCTTTTTTTGAATTGCTGCATCCATTCAGGTTTATATCCTTCATCGAAGCCTGTTATTTCTTCGACGTCTTTTGAGCTTACGCCGTAGAAGACTTTTTTGATTCCTGACCACATGATTGCGCCTGCGCACATAATGCAAGGTTCCGCTGTGATATAGATGCTCAGGTTAAATTTCGAGAGGTCATATGAGTTCAGTTCTTTTTGTGCTGCGTTGATTGTGTTTATTTCCGCATGGTGAAGGCAATTGCAGTCGTTGACAACGGTGTTTGGCATGCTTGCTATGAGGTTGTTTTTATCGTCATATATTGCAGCGAGAAACGGTCCGTAGCCGTTTTCGATTTGTAGTGCTGTTTTTCTTTGGAGTTCGAGTATTATATTTTGGGCGTTGTTCAGTTCTTCTTGAGAAAAGCATGTATTGCTTATAATATTATTTTTTTTCGCAGCATGAAAACTCATATATTTGAGTATTTTTTTCATAAGCCCTCTTTTTATTTACTACTGATTATTTTTTACAAAAGCGTTGAACACTTCCTGAGGTCTGGAAGAACCGAAGTTGCCGTTATTGAGAAATTTTTTGTAAGTTACGGTTGAAGTTTGTTCCTGTTTTTGCGGTTGTTGAGCAGGTTGTTGTTCACCCATTTTGTTTTTTCTTTTTGCTTCGTTGATGTCAGTCAGTTTAATAAGAAGCTGAGGGATTGCGACGCCAAGGGCGAGAGCAGAGAATGCCATGCTTGCAGCCTGTGCTTTGTTTAGTACTCCAAGACGTTTTTTTGCAAAAGCTTGCGCTTCTTGCGGGAGAGATTCGAGGAGTTTTTTGGTGTTAATTGCTCCCTTATCCGTAATATCAAGTTTTTTGCCTGCTTTGATAGCTTCTTCGATAAGCACTTCTCTGTGGGTTTTCAGCTCATTGCCTCTAAAAACGTAGGCCAGTTTTTTCATTATGCCGTCATTTTCCTGCGGTTTGTCCATAACCTGTCTGAAAAGGTCATAACCGGGTTTTTCCATCGATTTTGCAGTAAGTTTGCTTACGAACTCGCCTGTTACATAGAAGAACATGAAACTTGATACATCTCTTATAAAAGACTGTCCGAGTTCGGTAGAGTCGGCTGCACCCATAAATCTGCTGGCAAATGTAGCTGTGCTGACAACTCTGCACTGGTCAAGGCTTGTTCTGAAATTTCTAAATTGCATGGTCTTTCCGAATTGAGATAGTTTTTTAGGACCTATTGCAGCAAGGGCTATCCCTGCAAGAGAGCCTGATGCCAGGACTTTTTGAGCTCCGAGTTTTTTCTTTTCCTGAGGAGTAAGCTCTCTTTTGTAATCTTTATCTGAAAAGTCTTTGTAGATGGGTGCTCCGTCTTTTCCTGAACGTTTCTTTGTTTGAGCCCTGTTTAGGTAGTGTGTAGCAACGGCTATCGGAATTGTAACGGCAAAGGCAAGAGCTGTTTTTGTCTTTGCAACATTTTTCAGACCGGAAGCAAATGAGTCGAGTTTTGTGTTGTCAATTTGTTTGACTCCGTCTTTGACAACTTTCAATTTGTCGCTTGCAAAAGCACGCGAAATATTGATTGTGTCGTTGATGAAGTTGTCTACGTTTGTATCAATTCCGTTGAAGCGTATTTCTTCGCAGTGTCCTCCTAAAGCTTCTCCTATTTGTGCTACCAGTGTTGTATGATCTTTTTTTGAAATATTGCCTGTTTTGGCAATTATTCCTTTGAATGCGTCAGCTATGTTGTCAGCTTGTTTGCCGCTGATTTTATGAGAGGAATCAAGTCCTGCTGATACTTTTGAGAGAACGTTTTGTAGAAATGCATTCTGGTCACCGTTGCTTTTTTTGTATAAATCAGTGAAGGCATCTATTGTATCAGTATCAGCCCAGATTTTGTTAGCTTTTACGTTGAAGGTTTTGTTTATGCCTGATGAAGCAAGGAATCCGAATCCGGCACCGAGTATCCCCGGGAGAAAACAGTTGTTAAACGTTCCTGAAAATTCTCTGAAAGCTGTTTCTATACCGGCAAACGGATTACGTTGTTTTGTATCCTGAACAGCTTTTGGTACGTCACAGAGAACAGTATCAATGAGAGCCGTTGTTACCATCGGGTTGTCTTTCAGGTAAGAAAACGCATTTGTTGCAATCATCTCAGCACCTTTGAAAGAAGGCTGAGTATTTTTTACATTACTTTTTGTATCCAGATTGTAGTTTGTCCGAATTCCTAACATAGATAGACTAAATTTCCTTTTTTTCCGCCAGATGAATTTTTGAGTTTATTTTTTATTCCAACAAAGAATAAATATACCAACTAATATTATTAAAAAAAAGCCTCAAGGATGAATATTGCCAGGTAATTTTGGAACGGGGAAAAATGACTTTCAAAAAGAGTGTGATTGTTTAAAGAAAAATAATAATATTTTAAATCAGTTCAGAAAAAAGTTTTATTTTTTTTGAAAAAATATGATAAGTTTTTGCAATTTGTATTTATTTTTTTTGATATAAAATTTTTATAAAGATTTTTATAATTCTTAATATTTCTTCTGTTTCCTAATGTAAATATAGTATTTTGTTTTTAATTTTTAAAATCAAAAAACTATATTTAAAAATTAAAAATTTTCAAGTATATTAAAAAATAAGGCATAAAAATATATGAATTGATGTATTTTTATTTTATAATGACGGTTTATTATATTTTATTTTTGTTTTTTTAAAGCTTTAAAAAGAAAATATATATAGAATATATAATAATAATTTTCTTATAAAACAATACAATAACAATTTTTGTATTATCGTTAGTTTATTTCTTGAAATCAAAAATAATTGTTTTTTAAACTTAATATCTTAAAAGGCATGCGCTATATTTGAGGAACTTTGTGCATTGTGCTTTTTGTTGAATAAAATTAAATAATGTAAGGAAAGAAAAGCATGTTATACAGAAGAAAATGCTCTCTAAAAAAGCTGCAGCTTTGACAGCAGGAGCATGCGTTGATAAAATTCATTTCTTATGGGGATGAGAAAAATAAGGATATAAGCGCAAAAGGAGCAAGAATTAGTCCGCAAACCAAAGCAACAGGAGCAAATAAGACAATGCCTACTCCCTTTAAAATTCCTTTTGCAGGATAGAGCAGATATTTTTTTCCGTCTTTGACAACTTGAATTTCGTCTATTGAATTAAGAGAGATTTCATCAAATATAAAATCGCTGAGTTCTTTTTCTTTTATATCAAATAAGGCGTATTTGCTATTTTTTTTAACTTTTAAATATCTGGTTTGGGTTACATTATTATGTCCAAGCCGGCTTATTTCGTCGAATTGCGGTTCGTATAAAATTTTTCCGTTCGTATCAGCCAATCCGTATTTATTGTTTAATTTTGTGCGAAAAATAACTTTTTCATAATACTTTTTGGGAAGATAAGAAGTTTCTCCTTCTGTTTTAATTTCGTCATAAACCGGTTGGATAATGATTTTATTTGACTTATCAATAATGCCGTATTTGTTGTTATCATTATTTTTTACAATATAGTGTTCTATGGTTGCCTGTTTCATTATTGTTTGGGGCGGCTCACCAAAAGCAACCGGCAATAATATGTTGAGTATTAAAACTGATATTAAAATAACCTTTTGCATGGAAATAAGTATAGCATATTCTAAAAAATACCATAAATCCATTTTATATTATCTTTCCTTGCACATTTTTTGGTGATAAAAAGAAATTGTAGGCAGAATTATGAACTGGAGAAAAACTATGAATATTTTACCGGTAGGCAACACTTCCTTCGGAGGAGGAAAAATACAGGCAAGAGTTATTTATAAAGGCGATATTTCAGAGAGAAAATTTGATGTTGATAATATAAAAGGAATTGATAGTTCTTCAATTAAGGAACAAGACAGTGAAGACGGAATGGTCAGAAAATACGTTTTTGACAGACCCGGCGGGCATGCTGCGGTAGATGCTCTGAAGGCTTATGTATTGTTGAAGAATTCCTCAGATATATCTGAGGATATGGTTATAGATATAGACCGAGTCAGAGTATAGTTTTTGCTATGGCTCCTTACGAGTCAGTGGGGGAGTTCTCGTATTTTGATTTTTTCAAATCAAAATACCAATTCGAGTCGACAACAAAAAAGACCGCAAATGCGGTCTTATAAATATAAAAAATGGGCGATGAGAGACTCGAACTCTCACGGGGGTACCCGCTAGATCCTAAGTCTAGTGCGTCTACCAATTTCGCCAATCACCCATGACAAAACAAAGTATTCAATTATCAAAGTCGTGGCGAAATTGGTTCCTAAAATAAAAACACCTCAGATATCTTCGGTTAGTCGCCAATCACCCATGACAAAACAAAGTATT